>JAAUXT010059499.1_pt1 | contig 33281 bp, 36 predicted proteins | sample 7278171 | NCBI WGS metagenome assembly JAAUXT01 (sample SAMN14350112, study PRJNA611818) | marine sediment metagenome | isolation source: surface marine sediment (1.8m) | place: French Polynesia: Moorea | collected 2018-08
AGACCCAAACAATTAGCACTGAGCAAAAATAGTCAGAATTGGTCAATTACCAGTGCAAAATGTGGACATGGTGATCATGTTGTTCCTGCCAGAAAAGAAAGCCCCCTCGTATGTCTCCAGAACGCGCATTCCTGTGCAAGGCAGAGCTCAGCGCGCTGTCTGCCACTGACTGTGATGTTCTCTTGAGTGCAAATCATTGCCACAGATTTCTACTTGAGCAGCTGTGCACCCAACAAATGTCTCTTGCGCTCACTATCACACAAAGACCTGGTACAATGTGCACATGCTTCGGTGTGGCCGTTGCCAAATTTCTATTTTGAACAGCATGGTGAACTGATACCTCTCGCGGATTCAGGGACAGCTGTTTTTTGCACAAACTCGGATGCAGAAGTTGAAAGCTGCCTGTTTGGAAACTGAGACAAAGCGAGGATCAATCGATCGATCTGCCCTTGAGCCAAATCGTTTCCAATCTTTGTGGGTCGTCACCTGCAATGCCACTCGAGTCAGCCATCTGGGCACACCAATGCCGAGTACACCACATCACATACGAGGTCCGCATCGAGATTCAGTTACGTCCCACAAATGCACACTCACAAGTGGCGAGATATTTAATCATCCCTTGACAAACACTCAAGAGCGATTTTTGTTTGCCTTGTGATCACTTTTAACCTTCAGATTAAACGCCGAGACAATTTTGTTCCTTGCACTGAATCAAGTTTGAAGTTGAAACAATCAATAATTCTTCAGGCACGCAAACTCGACATCTTTGAACAAACGCCCTGTGAACCAGTCTCAATGCTCTTTTGCACCAAACAATGCTGAATCGTGGAAACATCAACTGTTGTCTTTTGATGAGGTCCTTTCTGGTCCAGGACTGGAAACTGGAACTGCAGGACTGAAACAAAGGCTGTTGACGACTCATCCAGAAATGTTTGGTCAGTGCAGACACACCCACCTGGATCCACCGCTCTGTCTCGTGCATTGCCAGTTCCGTGTAGAACTCCAGCTCTTCGTCGATGAACCGACTCCTGTTCTCCCACGACGCTGACCGAGAAGTCTCCATCGTTCAACGCTGCGAGACGAAACTGTATCCTTCGATTCAATCGCAAATGCCAGACGCACAGAATTCAGCAATCTTGGAACTTGAAGTCACATCTTCCCACAAAATTCGAAAAATTTAATGACACTGTTTCTTCCTAAAGTGCACGTGCTGTCCACACTGCAGTGCATTTCAGAATCACAACCTACAACGGCAGTTCCTTGCCAAGTCTTGGCTCCGACAAGTGGTTCATAACAGGCTTTTGAGAGGATATGGAAGTTTACAGCCACTCGCTTGGAATCGACCTCTCCCTCCATAACTTTTTTCGGCGTCACGTGACGCGGCTGATTGGCTGCAGCGGATGTCAACACCAACACGTGCTACAGCAGCCGCTGTGCGCCACTGATCACGGCAAGGTGAGTTTGATGACTTCGTCGAGTTGCGAGGAGGGTGCTCGACAGCACGATCGCTATCACACACGAACCTTGAGATCACAAACAAAATTCTGACTGGAGGGGGTTGGAGTTCGCTTGACACAACTGTTTGCAATGTTGGACAACAAAGGTTCAGGAAACACGTCAACCAGGCATTACGTGTAAATACCATTTATTCTGATTTTGACAAATTACAATTGTATTGCGTACATAACTGAACAATTATCCATTTTAAATTCCTGAAATTGTACATGTTTCACATGTCAACTTTCTTAAAGAGAGCACAGCACAATTTTCTTGATGTTTCGCATTCAACAACGCCTGACCACAATTGGTTCAATTTCATCAGTCATCTTGAATAATCGCGCAGTAAAATGACGTCTGTGTACACTTCACAAAACAAAATTATGGCAAAATTAAAGATCACTTCACTCGAAGCAGGGGTTTGACCAACCCAGTCATCGGGATCAGCATCTCAGTCAAGCACGAAAGGCACGAGATATCTCTCGACCAGCACTGTTCATTTGATCACCGGAGTCAGCCATCTCAAAGAGACCATCGTCTCCAATGACCGCAGAGTCCGTCTCAGCACGCTGCGATTGTTGCGCTCGGCTGAGCGTTGGTGTTGATTTTCATCATCATGTTACGACAGTTCTGCAGCGACTTTTTGTCGCCGAGGCGTTCGTACGTCTTGGCGGCCTCTGCGAGCATGTTTGCGCGCTGCCCGGGCGCGGACAGGACGGGCTCCGGCAGATGGCGACACGCCAACACGAGCGCAGTGGCGCGCTCCCGCTCCCCGAGGTCCTCGTCCTCTCGACACTCTGCAACAAATAATCAGGCATTTTGTAATATGCGGCTCGTTTTCCTGTTTTGAGAAATCAAACTAAGTGCGCGGTCAAGTATTCAAAGGAACGTACGGGAGTCGCGGGAAGCTCCGCTGGGAAAACGTTTGCGAAGGCTGCGGCCGAGCAGCTGCTGCGTCTTGGCGGGACTCGCGCCCGCCATCAGCCGCGCCGTCGCCTCGTGGAGGAACACCTGCGCGAAAAGGTTATTGATGATCAAAACCTGCGTTCGCCTCTTCGTTGTCAGGTGTTTTTCGTTGTCAGGTGTTTTTCGTTGTGCTTATGTTTCCAGTGAAAGGAACGAAAGCGTGAAAATGTGTAGATGGACCAAATCACCCAGATCACCCAGTTGTCGTGGACCCAGGGACAATAATTTTGTTTGAAGCTGGATTTTTCGTTCGTTTATGTCTGACCGTTGACAGGTATTGTCAAATTACCACATTCACAAGATCCCTGGACTTTTTTGTCCAGCGAGTTTGAAGGTGAATCGTGCCAATTGAGTCTGCGTACCTTGGGCATTGCTGCCTTGTTGTGCTGCGCGAGTTTGCGCAGTGAGGTGAGATCCTGTTGGAAGGCGAGCAGCTCTGCGTGCCCAACCGTGGACGTCACGTCACGGTCACCTTGGTCGTCCTGCCACACAGCGGCCCGCGTCGTGAGCAGCCAATCACACAGCAGCAACAGCAGCGCCTGCAGACACGGATTGACGACGAACTTGAGCAAATGACCAAGCAACAGAATGCAGACAACAAAACGCAGTTACTGCTTTTCACGATTTTCTTCCAACAAAAATTCTGCGTTGGAAATTGCTGCATCAAAACAACGATGTGTGAGTCGCTTCCATGTTCTGATGTCCGGCTGCTATCGCCTTTTTCTCGCTTCTCTTCGACAAATCTTCTTCTTTCTCTCCTTTTCTCTCCAGTCTGACGCTCGGGCTGCGACGGTGTTTGCACTGCAGGAGCACCGCAGATCTCACGTCACATGCAATGCAACTACAATGCACCACCGGCACAGCCAATTCCTCCCGACTCCACTCGATCCGATCCAATCGACCGTCGCAATGTGACGTATAGGACGTTCCCAAGTTCAGTACTTTGGTGGGCCCACAGTTTGGTTTTGAACACCTCCAGCCGAGGCGCTCCGGTGAGACCTGCTTCGTCGTCCTGGTCAATAGACACACAGAAGGGTGAGACTCACCTGGTAGGCTGATTTGCTGCAGTGTTTCGGGTTGCGCACGCCCAGACTCTCTCGCAGCAGCTCGCCGCCGCGGTTGCACTGCTTGATGCACGCGTAGTGACACGACGTTTTCCCGCCCAACAGGTTCTTTTTTGCCTTGAATGTCATCCACAACCCCTTCGCCAACGGGTCGCTGCAAGAAGGGAAAACGTAACGTGTGAACATTTGTGAACCAAACCGATTTCCAGTTGCTCGGTGAATTTGCGTGCAACAGTTGTACCTTTGCCTTGCACAATTTTACTCACTCCATGACGCCAAGTTGTTTTGGGAACACGTCTGCGATGCCGTACAGCTGTTCGGCGGCGGCGTCATCTCCACTCAACCAGTGCGCCGCCACTGCCACCAACGCCGCCCACCATCGCGACACCTCGTCCGTGGCACGTGCATTTGTCATCGATCCGACGGCGAACGCCGTTCCGTTCGGCTGCGCCGTGGCGAGCGAGTAGTCGAGCAGCAGCTGTGTGTACTGCAGCGCCTCCGCCGTGCTCGTCCCGCTGTCAGTGCAAAAGGGAAAAACTTAGAAACTCAACGCAAGCCGGTTGGGCATCTTTGGTCTTGAGAACGATTGCGTTCAAAACTAAAATCAGCAACGGGAACAAGAATCAGAACGGCAATTGAGTGGACAAGACTTTTACGCACCAGTCTCTCTCTCTGAAATGTGCAGGTGTCGAATTACCCTCTCGACTGGGTGAGTTGTGAGTACCGATCACCTTTCGCTTGTTGCACAAAATACGATGCGACACACTCACCCGTCTGAGCCTCTGTTGGGCCCGACGACACCGTTGTTCTCCCAGCCGGGCGTCACGAGCGAGTAGAGGGCGCACTCCGCCAGGTGCTCGCGGAACACCTGCGCCACGTGCGCCAGCGGGTCGGCGTCGTTGCCGGTGCTGCTCAGCAGACTCGCTCTGCTCCCGCGCGGCACCGTCGTCCACACGCCGTCCATCAGCCAGCGGTGACCCAGCGGGTGCACCAACCACGCCAGGTGCGCGAGCCGCTCCGCGCCTTCCATGTTGAAGGCCTTGCGCGCGCTGAAACATGGCACAGAAGTCGACGTGACAAGAACCAACCTGACGGAGCGTTTTTGCACAACCGCAGAAAAACTGAGGAAACAACAAATCTCAATCTTGTTCGAACTGCCACTTTCACAGACTGACCGCCCTCTTCTAACTTCACAGGTTGGTCAGCTCACAAAGCAGTGCACGCACCTGCGCAGAAAGAGTCTGGACACGAAGGGCACGGTGAGGTGGACGGTGAGCGTCGTCGTCGCGTACATCTCAGCGAGCTTCCCGACGCCGAGCGCGTCTCCCGCCGCTTCTCCCAGGTTGACGGCGCACAGAGCCAAGTTCAGCCCCGCCGCCCGTCCCAACCCCACGTGACCTGTAACACAACAGAAGAGTCAGGCGCGTCGCTAGACTGGTACATCTCAGCTTAGCTAGCCGCTGCACCTCTGCCACCTTTCATAACAGGCTACTTCCTCTTTGCTGTACACGCCGAATACTATCACACACGCGCACGCACCAGCAAGTGACTACGCACCGGTGAGATACAGCTGGTTGAGTTTGTGGTAAACGAGCGCCGCGTCCCGGGCCGAATCTTTCGCCTCCTGCTTCCGCAATCCGTGCCACAGACCGACGAACCGCGTCAAGCGCCGTCCGACGCACGCCCACTGCAGCGCCTGGCGGACCACGTTCCACACCAGGCTGACCGCCAGCTCCAGCTTGGAAGTGGGCAGTGGCCGCCCGACAGCCTGCAGACAGGCCCGCAGGTGTCCTGCCGCCTCGCCGTAACGACCCTGAAGAAACAAATGGGACAATGTGCTAAGAACAACCCAGAACTGAAAACAAGCAAATCGGAAGAAAACTTGTATAAGTCTTGCGCCAAACTAATCTTCCTCTGACCAAAGGAACTGTCTCGTTCAACACTGATTTCACGACAGATGTGGAACGAAGTTACATACCTTGCTCAGATCGAGGTCCGCTTGTTTTCGGTTGCGCCAATAGGAGACTGAGGCCTGGGACAGTGGCTTCGTGACCGGTTCTCCCCACAGCAGTAGCTGCCCCAGCGCCACGGCGGCGATGAGCGCGTTCACCGCCCAACACAGCAGGTGAGGCACCCATCCTGCTGCCCAGCCGTCGTCGTCGGCTGCAGAGAAAAATCGAGACACTGTGACCTGAACTCTGCCATTGTTCCTGCAGTGGGAAATGGAATGCAGCAACGTTCGCCAGCAGTCTGATTCCACACTCACACCACAGGATGTTCCTGCCGCCGCCACGCGCGCTACTGTAGTCCGCGCCCCCGACGTGGCCACCGTCGAACTGCCCAATAGCCATCGACAGCGGGTTGAGCGCCAGCACGCCGAGCAGGGCCACGCAGAGGATCATGCGCGACGCGTTGCCCATGCCTGCTGCTGTCACCGACACCGCTGAGCCGAACCCGGAAACGGGCGTCATCAGGGCGTCCGTCCCGTCTGCAAATAGACCTGGTGAGTACACGGACTGGTCTTGAAAGTAGTTGCCCACACAGCAGAGATCGAGCAGGAACATGTCACCCTTGAATAGGAACCGACCTGTGACGGTTTCGTGGAAAACGGGACTGTTGGGGCCGGAGCTGCTGCTGTCCATGCTGGACGGGCTGTGCGCCGGCGAATACGTGTCCGAGTGGGGAGGCGTCAGGTTGCACTCGCCCTCGCTGCCCAGCGTCTCCACTGTCACATCTGCAACCAGTTCAAGGCTGTATTGCGTGTTTTGCACCACACACAAGTACAACAGGACGTCATCTGCTGCAGTCTTCACAGTGCAAACCCACGTACTTTGCTTCGCTGCAAGCCTGAGAACCATGTTCTCCTGTCTCAGTCTCTGCATCGCGTTCTGCATGTGGCGGATGTAGTCGATCGCCTTCTTCAGGACCGCAGATTTGTTCAGCTGTGACAACGAAGAATCAATCTGTCTCAACCTGATCAACGACCACAGTGTCTTTACCGGTACTTGTTTTTGACACGCCTCGGCTCCTGCGCTTTCAACTTTGTTTTCTGCAAAAAAGGTCCGCTGAACCGAAGAATTTAATTTGGTGTAAAATTGCAACAAGCATTGCCCACCGTACCTTCGCTTCCTCACCAACGACGATGTTCTTGAGCTCGATGATCTTGTCGTTGATGCTGAGTCGGTAGCGCTTCTCGATGGCGTTGTGCGATGTGCGCTTCTCGCCCTTGGGCAGCATCACGACGCCTTTACCCGACGGCATCCGCTCGATCGCCATCTTTTCCCCACTGACAACCTGTGTGACCAAAGGAACAAGTGCGTTGTGACAAGCTTGACGAGAACAAGTGTGTCAAAGCGATCTTCCGCGTGCCTGTTTGTTCCGTTGTCTGCGAGACACGACCACGAAGTCCACCGACCTGCACGGGAATGGTGGTGGTGACGATGGCGTTCGTGTTGTTGACCTGCGGAGCGGTCGGTATCGTCGCCGCAACCGGACTGTGCGTCGCCTGGGTGACGGCCGTGGCCGGCGTCGTCGTCAAGGTCACGACGCTCGGACTCGACGATTCCGTCTTCACAAGCAACAGCTGTGTACAAGAAAATTGGCAAAGGTATGAAAAAAAAGCCGCCTTTCTGCGCAGTTTGAAAATATTTTTCATTTGGAATTCCCCGACAAAATTGGAAAGATTGACCGGCATGGTTCTGTTTTCTTTGTGACCAGACCACGAAACAGGATGCAAATTGGTGAAGGACTGCAGAGGGGTTCATCAAGCACCTGTCGCCCAACCTTCGCAACAACTTGAAAACACGGCCAGATTGTTTCTGAATTGTCAAGAAATCGCTATTTCGTTTCGTCAGAATAATGCACAGTGTTCCCGTCCCGGAGACTGACCTGCTGCAGCTGCTGCAGGTTGACGGAGCCGACGGTCGTCGGCTGCTGCGCCGGCGCATTGATGATTATTTGCGCCGGTGGCGTGGTGGTTGCTGCCGCACCAGTTCCTGCCGTCGCCTGGGAGACCGCGGGTTGCGCCAGAATTATCTTCTGCGGCTTTGAATTTTGTTGCTGTTGCACAGGAGACGCGGCTGTGACGACAGTCTGGGGAACAGCCTGAGGACTAGACGTTTGAGCTTGTGGCTGTTGTTGCTGCTGCTGAGTGAGCAAACGTACCAACTGTTCTTGCAGCGACTGTTGCTGCTGCTGTTGTTGTTGCTGAACTTGCTGCTGTAGCAGTTGCTGCACAAGCGCAGTCTGGACACTGTTTGCAGGAGTCTGCTGCAAAGCGTTCAGGAGGGCGGTGGTGATGGCTGGTGCTGTTTGTGGTTCGGGGGCAGGTTGCACTTGTGGCTTCACTCCAGTGGGGGACGTAGGGGCAGCGGCGGCGGTGGCGGGAGGGCTGGCGGGTTCCAACTTGACGGGATCTTCAAGAGTGTAGCGCTCCTGCTGGTGAACCTCTGGCTGCAATGTGTTGATGTCAGCCGACAACAAACTCTTCAAGTGTTTGTTGGCCGACCGCTGTTGTTGACGTTGATTTGAGGGCGTCAACTGCGGAACGGTTGGCAGCTGCGCTGCTGTCTGCGCCAAATTCGGGTCGTTGTAGTTGAGGAGGTCAAAGTCGTCCAAACCGAGCAGAGCATCGCTCTCGGGTTTTCCTCCAGGCAGACCCAACTTGTCATCGAACAACTCCTGGAGTACCACATCTGGAAGGAAACGATACGAAGCTTTGAGCACCCCAACTCGCGCCAAGAGCAACGCCCCTTCCCTCGGACACAAGAATGCTGCTGGGAGGGTTGTGTGGACAGCTGTATTCTTTGCTTTGATGCGTGAGGGATAAATCTTTGACTATGATGTCACCGTGTCCACTGTGTGACCAAAAGAACGAAGACACGAGAACATGAATCATGAAAGACAAAATCCAGTCGCTTGCTTGCAAGTCGAACTCTGCAAACACCTGTCAAAGCAGTCAAAACCAAACGTCCAAGAGCGGTAAGGTTTGAGCAGGTGACGATCTCAATTGCAATGCAACCGACTGGACCTTGATCTGGATCTTCGCTCACGGATGTCAACAAGTTGAACACCCCCGTTGAAAACAAATGTTGGGAGTTGACCTTCCGCCGAAGTTTTTGAGATTCCGATGCTTCGACGTGAGACTGCCCTTCCCCACAAAGCCCGGTCCTGCATTCGCCACAGCGAGATCTAGATCTAGTCTGGATCTGGACTCCAGATCAAGGTCCAACATGTCAAGAAACATTTCGAACAGAAAGTCCGAATTCGGAGTCGAGTTCAAGAAGCCACAAAAAGCATGATCTTTGAGTTACCGTCAATGTCCTGCAGCAGGCCGCTGTCCCCCGAATCCATCCCGTCGATGGACTCGGAGAGGAAATCCATCTCCGGACAATTTCAGATCTGTCCCACTTTCAAGCAAAATTCTGTGAAAATGCGCCGAGAAAAACAATCCTCAAAGCGTCTGCACTGTTGTTCATGCCATGAACTGCTGGTCGACTCACTGTTTGTGAGCCAATCACAACTCAGCGCGATATGGCGTGAGGCGACGTCACGGGCCGTCCGTCGTGATTACTCGGTGAAACATCTGCTCAAAAATTCAACAAACTGCACAGAAAGTGAACAAAATTCAGACTATTCGTTGACCATCAAGATATAAGACATGCACTTGATTAAAAATGCCATTTATTGCATTGTAAATCTGGCAAAAGTCGTGGAAAATTCCGTCGCGAGATTCAAGATGTCGAACAAGTCTGCTTTCTGATGCAAGTCGACCGGAAGTTGTGACCTGCGCCGTGACCTGCGCATCGGGCAACTTCTCGCAGTGTTTACATCAGTCACCCTGACTGGCGATTTTGAGGCTGAGTCACACACAGGTGACCGCAGAAGCTTCTGGGCGAACTGAGTACAATACAAATACGATAGCTCGAGTGTTCAGAGCCATCAGTGTGTTCGAGACGACGAGACAACGCACAGGTTTAAGAATTCACTTGCTGAAAATTCAGACCGAAGAAAAACAGCAGACATGGCTCTGTCAGTGAAATCTTACTACGAAAGGGAAGGCGTAACAAAACCGGAGATCAGGCGCTTGTCCATCGACCAGGGGTTGTCAACCAACTTTTCCGTGTTCTCCGAAAGGGTCTGTCAGCTGTACGGAGGCATCAAGAATGTCGACTTGTTTTGGAAAGGTAAGGAAGGGACACGCCCTGTTTTTTCCTCCCAGAAAGTGTCTCTGCTGCGCAGTTAGCAACTCCTCTAATTTTGAGCTGTGAAATCAGAACGGGACTTTGCCATGTCCATGTTTTGTCACCCATCGTCTCGCATTGAAATTGCAAAAGTTCACAGACACAGATTGTGTTGGTTTTGACCGACAAAATTTTCACTTGCCCAGCCTTGAAAACATTCTTCACTTCACAACTTGTCTTGCAGATGAGGAGGGCGATTTGGTGGCGTTTTCGAGCGACGAGGAGCTGGTCGAGGCGCTGGGCAACATGCAGGACGATGTATTCCGGGTCTACATCAGGGGTGAGTGCTCGTTTTGTGGTCAAGGGCGAGTCTTTAGAAACGACAAGGCTGTGAGTGTGGTCAAATTCGACGCTTTTCCCGGGCCAGTCGATCCAGACAACTGTTCGATATTTTGGTCCTCGCACCTGGGGATCTATTTTGCGTTGTCACGCTGTTTCCGCGTGATCCAACATGGCTGACGCAAGACTCGCTGTCTTCTCGAATCGAAGATTTGAAGGCAAACCAATTGTGGTGGTGACAAAGATCCCAGCCAAAAAGGAAAAACAAACTTCATTGATCAAAAAACTTAACATTGATTTGAAATGACACCAGACTGTGATGTGTTGCAGGTCGAGGTGGACGCAGCGACGAGGGAGCGGGCGACGGCGTGCTGCACCCCGGCGTCGTGTGCGACGGCTGCGACGGGCAGATCCGCGGGCGCCGCTTCAAGTGCGTGACGTGCGCGGACTACGACCTGTGCGCGGTATGCGAGGAGAAGGGCACGCACACCCAACATGACATGATGCTCATCCGCGTCCCAGGCAACTTCGTGGTGAGACCCGAACGTGTTCACACTTCTTTTCCGTTGCGTGCTTGTTGATGGTGTTTGTGAGACTTTCGTTTTCATCAAGCGAAACGTGCGCCTGTTGTGTCATCGTAAACCCAAATTTTTCTTTGCCCGTGTTCTTGTCAGTTGTTTGCCTCATGCGCTTTTCCTTCTTGGTTACAGCCGCCGTTCTGGTTCGGACGCCGCGGCTCGCGTCATCATCGCGGACCCTGGGGCGGACCACCTCCGTTCCAGTGCCCTCCGTGGCTGCGCAAGATGTGGGCGGGCTGGGAGGGCGGCCGCCCCGACGCGGAAGGCGAGGCCAGCACGAGCACGGGCGAGGCAGGCGCTGAGGCCGCGCCGCCGCCTTACTGGGACCGCAAGCAGTGCAAGCGTATGTGGCACCACTACTGCAAGGGAACGTTCGACAAGAAGGAAAAGGATGAGCAGAATTCTGCCGAGTCCGAGAACGCTGCGGAACCAAACGCCGCGGAACAGGAGGCGCCGAACGCCAACGACTACCTGAGGTCCGTTGGGGAGACGATCGCAGCCATACTGGACCCTCTTGGTAAGTCGTCATTTGCTGTCAGAGGTGCTCAAGAAGTTTTGTCTTTGCTTCCTATCGAAGTTATTGGACAGTCAAGGCATTTTATGTGTGTGTGCTTGACAGGGATAGACGTAGCGGTGGACGTGGAGCACGGCGGGGAGCGTCAACGCTGCGGAGCCGACACCAACAAACCCAAGATCCCGGAGGCGGAGCCGAAGACCGAGTCCGATTCGAAGGGCAAAAGCAAGAAGAGCAAGCCTGCAGCGGAACAAGTTCCGACCGCGCCGTCATCAGCGGAGGAGTCTGGTGATACCGAGATGAAGGACGCCAACGCCGAGACGGGCGAGCAAGGCGGCGTTCCTATGGAGGTGGGTTTGGCTGCCATCTGAAACCGCTGTTGCTGTGTTCGTTTCGTTTTCTGTGCAGTGCTCACACCACATAAATTCTCTTGCTTTCAGGTATCAAAGAGCGCAAAACAGACAGAAAGTTCGGATGAAGATTGGACCTTTTTGAACAGCAAGGACGGGTCGCCTCGCAGCGGAGGCGCAACGGCCTCACCAAGCAGCTCAGCAAGTGGATCGGACAAGGTGACGGGCGACGCGCTCTACCCGCCACTTCCTCAGCCGGAACCACACCCTGGTAAGCGTGCGCACTCACGAAAAAGTGTTTTTGTTTTGCAATCTTTGAACGCATCACCATTTTGGGCACCCGTGAATTATTTTGGATATGTATTTGGGCAAAAAAGTGTCATTTCCCAATGGGTGTCGGAAAGTGTGTGCGATCCGTTCTGGAGACTGAAACGACGCCGTCTGTGTCCTGCAGATCCCCGCGTCGCGAAGGCGCTCGTGCAGCTGAAGGCGATGGGCTTTTCGGACGAGGGCGGCTGGTTGACGCGTCTCCTTGAGGCCAAGGACGCCAACATCGGTCACGTGCTCGACATCATCATCGGCAAGAAGAGCCAGTAGGCGTCGGCGCGTAGTGACGTACCCCACAAATTTGCTGTTGTGTACCCACACCTTTTGCGCACGTAGAACGTTTGAGCTTGTAGCACCGAATTCATTTTACATCAGTGTGACAAAATATATTTGTGACAACTAACAAGTGGCTTTCGAGTGAACGTTTTTCTGTCCTGATGCTGAAATAGACAACAAAGGCACAAAACCTGCAGTGCAGATTAGATTCTTGATCGACAGACAGCAGTCTGAGCTTTGTGGAGTATACTCAAGAGTCGTGAATGTGATTTCTTGTTGTGGCGTCTTGCAGTGGGAAACTTCAGGGTTTTGTGTCTCTTTGAGCCGTTTTCGATTGGTTTGTGCTAAAATCGCTTTGTTGTGATGTTTATTTTGACCAATGTTTCTTCCTGAAACATTTATGGCGAGTGTCTCAGTAGTAACCACTTGGGAAACAGTAACCACTTGGGAAACGCAAATAATTGATGGTTCTTGGTGTCGCAATAAACTGATTCGACCTGAAAGCACAAAATGTGTTCATCTCTCTCCCGAGAACTGGAGAACCAAATTCAAAGTATTTTTCAGAATGGAGACAATTTATTTCAAAACCAACAATTTTTCAACAACCAACCGCACCAGTCTGACACAATTGCCCTCGTTTCCAAATGATCAAATTGTTCTCAAATGACATGAAATGGAACTTTCGCCCATTGTGACGCTCAAAGGCCGCAACGAAACAGCTGAATTACTTTTGTCAAACCTGCAGTAGTTGAAGCAGGCAACCGAACAGCAAAGACCAAACACTTTGAAGAAATTCCAGTCTTTGTGGACGTGGAAAGAGGGATCACACACGCAGCAGGTGACCTGATTTCTACCGTGACAACTTGCATCAATCAGCAACACGAGAGTAGCGTTTCACAAGCGAACATTCTGTATTGCTCTCGTGCGAAAGACATCACGCTTGCAGCAAATTCTCACAACGCACATTTCATCAATCGATGGCAAATTCCAAAAGTTTTGGTTACACTCAACATAAGCTGTCTTGCTGACGACGTTAGAAGCGCAGGACTGTGGCAGCGAGGCGCCAGTGACGATGGACGCAAGACATTGTTCCCATTTAGACGAAGCGAAGCGTGAAGACGCAAACGTAAAGTGCTTGAGCATGGATACTCATCTGTTGTTTTCTAAGCACCGGTTGGCATTCATCCTTGTTCTCAATGTTCGGAGCCTCTTCAGACACACCACTGAAAGCAGTTTTCCCTGGGCTATAACCAGATGCAGGTCGACACCGAAACGCGTTTCAGCCAAAACACCCGCTCTGACCACACTTTCAGGTCAAGGTCATTTTCACGTGGAGCCTCGTCAGCCGGAAGTAGCATCGCTGATGTTTTCAGGTTTGTGTGTTGGGAGCCCTTCGGGATCAGCAAACTTTCAATAGCACGCTGAGTAGATCAACCACAAAGAGAGGCCTGAGATCTGATTGTAATGCATTCATTCACTCAGTGAACACTGGTTGACACTGACTTTGTAAACATAACACGACACATGGTGCATGAAAGTGCCGAACAGTGAAACTTTCATGGAAAATGTATGTCAGAGCTGCTACATGTTCTCGTACATTTTTCGGGGAGAATAGCATGGCACAGTACTTCTCATCACATTATCAGCTGTCAATGACATAGCAGCTGCAAAAGGTCAGATCCACTGGAAAAATATGGAAACAGGACGAACAGGCACGCACTGCAGTCTCACCTTCAACAACCAATCAACGAAACAAGACACATCCGATCATTCGCTCTGTGGAATCTACAACACAGTTGTATCGCGTCCGTGCAGGCTCGGAGCCACATCATGAAACACTCTCATATTTTGTCTCACCAGCCGGCACTTCTGCGATATTCACAGCACGTAGGGTAGTACATCTACAAGGCGAACAGTCCTCAGGGTTCACGCGACTCGTTGCACCATCTGCAGTACTCAATTTCCTAATTACGCGTCCGACAGCGCCGCCACGCCAGGCAAGGTTTTACCTGAAAATGAAGTTCCCTCGGTGAAAGCGAGTCGCCCCACCCTTTTGGGTGTGCGCAAGCAAATCTTGAACATCATAAAGGAACACAATATTCCAACATTCTGCACACCAGCTGTCTTTACCTTCGAGCAGCTCGAGGCTGGCGCCGCCGCCGGTGCTCACGTGACTCACTTTGCTCTCCGTCTTGTACTTGGCACAACACGTTGCAGTGTCGCCACCGCCTGCAGCAACAACACCCGTCCCACATTGTAACAACGATATGCGAGCTATCCAACTTGCAAGCAAAGACGATTCGGCCAAGGTTGGAAATTTTTGTGGTGTTCACCCTCCGCCCGTTCCCCAACTCACCGATGATGCTGGTGGCACCCTTCTCAGTCACATGCACGACGGCGTCCATCATGGCCTTGGTTCCCTTGGAGAAGTTTTCAAATTCGAACACACCCGGAGGTCTGTGAAAGCCAACACAAGCCCGTTGAAGCAACACAGGCACTGTCACGTGCTGTTCCCTTCGTCCATTGAAAAGAAAATTCAAGACTGACGCAAGAAAACATCTCGAATGACACACAGTACATACCCATTCCAAACTATCGTCTTTGCATTGCCAATGACTTCCGTAAATTTGGTAATACTGTTCGCTCCGATGTCCAGACCCTGACGATGAACATGGCAAACAAGTTTACTTCAAAGAACCAACAACGACCAAAATGCAAGGCACTACACTGGTGCCAATTTGTCAAGGATTCCAACCACTTCATGCGAACTACGTTCTGATTCTAATTCCCGTTTTAGTTTTCGGCACTGAACAGATTTTTGCACGTTGGCGAGCTTTTGGACCGCCACTTTCCGTGTCCAGTGACTGATTCAGACCAAGGGGTGTGCAACCCACCCACCCCACCGCGGCGCTCACCATGCAGCCGTCGGGAATGCCTGACTCTTTCGTGGCCGTCCCGACAGCGGCGTCCTCGGCGAACTTGTCGCCGGTAACGAAGTCTACGGGCAGATGAATGTTGACGCCGTTCTTCTGCGCCTTCTCCATCAGACCTCGCACGATCTTCGCGCCCTCTGCGTCGTACAAAGAGTTTCCAATCTGCAAACGCAGCACTTCGTGAATTAATTGCCATACATTTTTTTCACATTTTTGACACAAAACTCAAGAAGACGAAAGACAAATCAGATCATTGCGGACGATCCACACGAAGATATTCACGTTGCTTCGTGACCTGTGCGCACCCACTGACCTTGACGCCTTCGAGTTCCTTGACGAAGGTGAAGGCCATGCCGCCGCCAATGATCATCTCGTTCACTTTGTCCAGCATGTTTTCGATCAGCTGGATTTTGTCCGCAACCTTCGCCCTGCAACATGTTATTCGGTTGAGTAACACAATGCATACATGTTTTGTTGTCGAACGTTTGGACAAATATTCTCCGGTGGAGCACTCACCCTCCCAATATGGCAAGGAAAGGTCGTTCGGGACTGACAAGCGCTTTGGCGAAGTAGGTGAGTTCCTTCTTGAGCAGGAAGCCCGCAGCCTTCTGGGGCAGCTGACAGCCAACCATCGAACTGCAACAACAGCGCACAAGTAAGAATCATACGGGGATGTGCAGTTATGCTGCAATCCAAATTTTGAGCTTTTTCAGAGAAAACTCGTAGTGTAGGTTCCAGCGAATCAAGGATTGAAGTTGTTGGGAACCCAAGAGAATGATTTTTTTCTCTCGCTTGTGAAAGAACAATGCTCGTGCCCCCGTTGCCCGCACCTGTGCGCTCTGTGCGCTGTGCCGAAAGCGTCGTTGACGTAGACATCACCAAGTTTGGACAGCGACGCGCGGAAAGCCTCCACCTTATCCTTGTCGGCCTTCACCTGAAGCAACGATGCGACAGTGAACAACCTGGTGCACCAAGCACGCACATTTTTTGGGCTTCTTCCCACCCTGCGACGAAAGGACGACTCAATGATGAACAAGTCTTGGTGGTGCTCGGTCATGGTTTGCAAGTGTTATTCTTGCTAACACACAGTCTGATTGGTCCCTGATGTGCAGGCTTCGTTCGTGTTCTCACAACAGAACGTGGGGAACTGGCGCACCTTCTCGCCAGCATCGTTGACGCCCTTGCCCTCTTCTTCAATGTGAAAGCGCAAGTTCTCCAGAAGGATCACTGAGCCTGCCGCCGGAGCTGCGCACGCCGCCTCCACCTCCGCGCCCACACAGTCGCTCAGAAACTGCACATCTCTGCAAGGACAATGTTTTCAGTGTCTGTCAGGTCTCGCACATCTCGAGTCAACTTGATCAATTCCAGCACTGAGAACAAGAGAAATGTGAGGTGCTTACCTGCCAAGCTTTCCCTTGAGGCAGTCCGCGACAGGTTTGAGGGAGAACTTCTCGTTGCGCCGGCCGTCAGGGCGACCCAGGTGCGACATGAGCACCACGGAGCGCGCGCCGTGCTGCAGAGCATGCTGGATCGTCGGAAGGGCTGCGTCGATCCTGCAACAAAGGTGTGTGTGTGTGTGTGTGTGTGTGTGTGTGTGCAAACACGGCGTCCATCCAACCAAGGATGGTCCAAACTGGATCATTTGCGATGACTGTTGAGACTTCCACATGTTACCGATGAACACGAACCTGATTTCAGTCACGCAGGAGAAATTGCAACTTGATGCGAGGCGAGCAAGCGATTTCTTACCTCTGTGTGTTGGTGATTTCCGTTCCCTTCAGCGGTACGTTGAAGTCGACCCTGCAACAGAAGGCATCATCACTAACCCGTACCAAACCCCCTCAGTACCTCTCACGACAAACGTGCTGGCGCTCACTTCGCCAAGATACAGGACGACCTTGAAAACCTGACCTTCTGTTTTTCATGCATGTTCAGTCTTGAAGCACCAACGAACGCGTGACACTGTGAACTTTGAAGGGATATTGACATCTGAGGAGCGGTTGTGGGCACGACAGCTCTGCTGTCACCTTGAAATTCACGCGCACGTCTTGGCCAACCTGCTGACATCTCTCCCACGTTGTTTCTGCGATATCGCACTCATTCCTCCTGAGTTTCTTCGCAAAAAGACCACAAACCAGTTCTCTACTCACCTTATAAGCACCCTCTTGTCTTTGAGGTCAAGAGCGTCGATCCCAAGCTTGTTCAGGGCCATTTCCAACGCAACTCGTTCCCTCTCTCCGCGGACAGTTTTTGAGATGAACTCTGACCCAACGTGAGAGTCACATGATCACCACCGAGAGAGAAGAAACCGGCGCCAGAGGTCAGCACCTCAAGAACATTCCCTCCGACCAATTTCTTGTCAGGCGTTTTCACTTTGATCAAAAGAACGAGCAAAGATGTCACTTCAAAAGAGCGACTAAATGTCAAACTTGAGATTCCGCCCAAATCCCCGACAGCATCATGTCAGACCTGGGCCTGCAACACAGCGGCGCAATGAGAAAGTCTTGGCGTGGAGCGGATCAGTTTATTGACATCGCTTGAGCTAAAATCTCGTGAGCATCACAGTACATGCACGTTCAACAGCAATGTCATGGCGGGACCCCTGCTCTGAAACAGAAACAATTGTCCTTATCTCTGTACCTTCCTTGCGTGAATAATTCTTTTCAGTCCGGAAGTCCTTTCACCTGAACAAAGAGATTTGGTCCCTCGACTTCGACCAGATGGACATTTCGGACTCCACGGACCATCAAAACTATCGCATCTCGACGCGACAAAACATCTACAAAGCGTGACACAAAGAAAGTACAGAGGAAGTTCTGTCCCTGTGCTTTTCATGCCCATGGTTTCATGAGCTTTTGTAATTTTTTGGTTGCGTTTTTCCAATAATTATGCATCATATAAATAACACCTTCCACTTCTTGGTTCACAAAAAGCTTGCCAAGAAACCGTATCTTCCAGTGAGTTCTTCATAAAATATCTCTGTTTACAAACAACACAGTACACACAGAGCAAGAACGAAATGGCTGGGGAAACTCGTAAGTATCAATCGGCCGACCGCGCAAAAACGCAAATTACGGAAAGGAAAGGAAACCAAAGGCCACCGGCCAGTCCTGTTTCAGTCAAGAGGGGGCTTCATACCTTTGTCAACTTGTGTTGTCACACTTTTTCCATGCTATTTTTACCATTTGGCGTGGGAACGCACGCAGTTTTGACTGAGTGCACTTGATACCAAAAGATGACAAACGCTTTGTTGTTTCGGAGAAAAGTGCCATCGTGACCGTGATCTTTACACGAAACAGGCGTTTGAGAACAACTCGGTCCTTCTGCACGTACTTCGAACAAGCAAAAACAAGAGACAACCAAACATTTTCGGTTTGCTGGGTGGAGGTGCGTGGCACAGAAGAAGCATGTCTCAACTGGACCATTTGCACGGACCATTTGTAGACACAAAGACAAGCACACATTCAAGAACCCCACCCGCACCCCGCCCAGCTGTCTTTCTAGCCGCACCCGCTTGACATTGAAAACGACCTCCAAACCTTGAAAATCAGTCACCTTCACTTTCAAACGAAATTTCATCACAACGCAAGTGAGCCTGGTTTCAAGGTATTTTGACTTCGTGCTGGATCGGAAAGAATCTGACACAAGCAATCCAACTTTGCTCAAGAAGCATGCAAATTGGAATGTTATCAACAGTGGCTTGAACCGTTTCGAGCAAACAGTCTCGAGCTCCAAATTGAGATTGCACAAATCATGGTGATCACGAACAGATTTTTCAAGAAATGAACCGAAGATGCGAATTTACAAAAATAGCAGGAGCTTGATAAAATTTTCATTTGAACCAAAACTTGAGAAAAAGTGTGACTTGGTGGAACAGTCGACATGTCGAATATGCGTTCGGTTTCGTGTCGCCATTCAATTGATAGTTGGAAAAAAAAAGAAAGAAAAAGAACACAAGTGTAAATGTTCGGTGGAAATCAGTTACATCTCTGCAAATCGTTTTTGACTTGCATGCCGCACGCACAACACATCTCTCTCACGCCTTTCAATTCCCAACAAAACATGGCAGTCGGAACAACATGCGTGTTTGCAACAAGAGTTGAATTCTCTGAACTCACATTCAATGGTTTGCTTCTCACTTCATGTAAGTTCCAAAAAATCACATTGAACATTTCGCAATTCAACTCCAACGAACATCTCACTTCGATTCCTGGAGTTTGATGTCAACCAATTCCAAATGTTCTCTGAACAAGCAAATATAGTCTAACAAATGCTGTACAATGAAATTCACATCCGCTTAGTCATGATTCTATACAAACTGGTATGAAACTGCTCGATGTAACTTGCTCAACGAACAAGTGTGATACCGAGTGTGCACGGAGGGCTCAACTGCAACGCTGTCAGTCTTGAAAACTCCTCTGCAGAGCAGAAATGCTTTGCAACAAAACGAAGCCCCCAAAGTGCAACGAGTTGTAGTTTCACCTCATGATTATGCGCCTGTGCGGCCTGGTGAGTCTTACCCAATACTTCAATGTGCAGCAGATTCGACTGTTAAAAGTAGGACAATATGCCCAGAAATGAACAATGGAGATTACATATAAATACCAGTTTATGTACAGGCGACTTTCCCTTGCAATGCTTCAAAATTCGGTAAACAAAATAAGGTCTCTTCTTTTTGCTGTCAATCATGACACACATGTGGGGCACAACGATGACGGGGGACCGACAGTGGTCCTCTCAGTTCAACACTTCATTGCTGCCAATGTGGTGGTCATTGTTTACAGCAATCACAAGTCTGGCAAAATTCCCACTGCATTCATGAAGAAAGTAAGCAAATACCACTCATTAGATGAGTAGAGTAGAACAACAAGTGTACGTCTGCCCTATCAACAAGAGATCAACTGTGGTTCAACTTATCAACACAAACACTTCAATGCTGCCTGTTTTCAAACAAAGTACAAACTAAGCAATGACCAGACAACGGTAAATACACTGGAAATTTTGCGTCGGTTCTCTTACCACCACAAACAAAACTCAAGTCCACTTGTGTTGTTCCGTCTTGGCTTTTGGCTGCATGATTTGAAGGCTGTTGTGACCGGGTTAGTTCGAAGTGAGTAGCACATGGATCAACAAGTCCGTTCTTAAACGCAATTTAGCACCAGTTGGCGAGAGGAAAGGTCCCCCATCTGTTTTGCAATCTTGCTAGCCAACCCCAAAAATGTCAACGCTTTTGCTTCCCACAGCCATTTTCATCCCCACCTGTCGTTTCCTTGTGGTCCAGAATCTCCCCACAACGTGCACGGGCGTCGACGGTGGCGCGAAGAGGCGCGGCTGCACCGCCCCTAAGAGAAGCCACTGACGCGCGTGTGCGCCTGCGACTGCGCGGCCGCCTGCTGCAGCTCGGTGAACGACTGCTCGAAGAACTGCTTCAACTCAGCGTAGGACACAACCAGCACGCTCTGCTCGTCGCGCGACACCAGGCTCACTTTCTCGGGGCTTCCAGCGTCCAGCTGCGCGGAAAAAACAACAATCACACTCTGCTTCACACTTCCGCTGCACACCGAAAGAAAGATTACGAGTGTGTCAAATGTCGCGCAACTGATCACTCGATTGCGAAAGAGATTTCATCGTCTGTGGTCTTAGCCCAACGCGTTTTTACCCACACCACTTGAAACGAAACAGCCATGCCGACTGACCTTGTTCAGACTCTGCACGATGTGTGAGAGGTCGATCCAGGGCGCGCCGTTTTCGTCCACCTGGTGGAACAGGTGGTCGCGGTAGAGCTTGAGCAGGTAGCGGTCGCCCGTCTCCGCCCACGAAGGGTCGAGCTGGAACTCGGGGCGCTCGCTGATCGTGCCCATCTTGGACAGCAGCCGCATCAGCCGCCCGTTCTCCACCTCCTGCACAAGACGAGCTGGTTGTGTCACACTGAAGTTGCTTTTTTCTTGGTTCTGTAAACGTGGAGTGAAATCTGTCACAACGAGACAACTTCACCTTTGCGAGCTCATTCTCGAGGATGTCGTTGCGAAGATTCGCAGAGTCGAGCTGCGTGTAGAAACGCGCGCCAATCATCGGCATGATGTCATTGACGCTACGCAACCGGCTCTGATTCGTCAGCAGGTACCTGCAAAACACACAATAAACCTGCACAACAGCTACAGCTGTGTAACCCGCGTCGCACTTGAACAGAGATACTCAGCCATTCTTTCGGCGAAGTGGCGCAAATTTTCATGTCCATGCACGGAAAATAATGTGTCAAAGGTGGAAAAGGACGGACAAGATGAGGTTTTTGAGATCGGCGGAGTAGCTGCGCGACACGAGCTCCATCGACTGCTGGATGTGCTCGCGCTGGATGCCCATGATGGAGTTGCAGGCGAGCGCCAGAACCACCTTCCCCATCGACACCAAGTCTTCTTGCTGAAACGCCAGAAATCAGCTTGAATCGCAACCGATGTTCCCCTCAGCTTTGGAGAGAATCGCAACACTCCGGAATTCATGACAGAAGCCTCTCTGACTTCTGAATCCACAAGCTGTTCAACCCCGCATTCTTACCTGGTAGTGCGGCATCATGGCGAGTGGATTCGCCTGACTCGCGTCGAAGCTCAAGATGTCAAAGATACCAACGCAGTTCATCCGAATCCTGCAATGCGTGTACGAAAAACAAAGATTTAGTCGGAAACACGATCACCCTTGACGGTTTCACATTGAACAGGAAAGCGATTTTCTGATGCATTCCAAGACGAGCGAATCAATCAAGGAGCTTCCGCCAACAGCAACATACCTCGACTTGTCGGTGAAGAGGATCTTGGTGGGATCCATCACTCTGCACGCCAGGCCGTGCGCGTGTATCGTGCGCAGCGCTGAGCTCAACTGCACGATGTACGACCAGATGACCGACTCAGGCAGCAGACCCTGGCCATGCCGCGGCGCATTCATTCCTGCGCCACAGACATTCAACTCACTCTCCACGCGACTCTGGACTGGAGACTTTCTTCCAACACACAAGACGTGGCTATTTTGAGCATCTTCAACTGAACTATTTCTTTCATCAACAACGCATTTCCTTCTCATATGCTGCAGTGACGTGTCTGCAGAAGTGTGCAGTAAATTACTCACGTCCTCGCGGTCCCTTGGCGCTGTAGGGCCTCGCCCCGCCGTCCATCGAAAAGGGATTGTTGTACCCGTTCATGTGGTGGGCTGAGTGCGCGAAGTGGCGCAGCATGAGCGTCTCGGACGCTGGGTGGAAGTCGTACACGAACACCATCGCTGCAACAGAGTGGCACGCTTCAGAGTGCGAACTGCTGGTACGGAACAGGAACTCGACAATAGACTGCTTGATCTTCATATTTAGCGGCCTGCCACTCTCCTTCCCGCTTCGACATTTGATCACACTAGTCCGAGCAACTGCAATGCGGGACGTCTTTGAAATCAAAACGAAAGTCAATACTCACAGTGATCTCCGAACGCCTTGCTGGTGAAGACCTCGCGCAGCTGCACGATGCTCGAGTGTTGGATCTTCTTCCACAGGTCAATCAGCGCGATGCACTTGTTGTTCGACAGACGGAAGCCTGAGAAGAACGACACATTATTTCTGATGGGTTTGAGTACGATATGAATATCTGCGTTACAAAGCACAACCCATCCCCGCATCCTGTTTCTCCCCTGCAAGACGGGTGGAATATTCTACGTGTGTGCTCTGCGTTGTCCGCCGTTGGTGTTTGGGGCACACTCTTGACGCTCACCGTGTATCCTGCGCAGGCAGTAGGGCAGACCGTCCTTGGAGTTGGTAGCCCGATAGCACGTGGTTGGGTAGCCGAATGTGCTCGACTTGTGCATCGGGTTGGCAGGAAGCGGCTCCAGTGGGAACAGGTTGTGGTACTTGTCCACTTCGTGGGGAATGTCTGCAAGTCAACCATTGAAGAGCTTTGAACTGACAGTTACAACAGTGCGCATTTCTTTCTGAAAATATCTGGACAGGACTGCCTTTCTCTGACAGCTTTTACTCAATGTTACACAGCAACAACACCTGCACTTGCAGATTCGCTTCACCTTCAGGTCGTGTTTTCCTGGAGCTGAATCCGAAGGGCTGAGATACTCACCTAGATGGGCGTCAGGGTCTAGCTGCGCCATGGTCAGGGCGTGGCGGTTGAGAATCTCCTGCAAAACAAACACACCAAGACTTCATGCCTGTGCGTGCTGTGACATATTGATTGGGGGGCAGCGGCGCTGCAGAACGTAGCAGCGATGCAATACCAGACTTCAATTCTGAATCTGTGGGAGGCAGGAACAATGTCAATGTTTCTGTTCCTCAGACGGGACGCCCGCTCCCACGCAAAGTGACAGGTCTGGGGCAACATGTTCCCTGTTCAGGTGACCACCAAACCTCGCGGCTGGACACTCGCGACATGCTCAGCGAAGACTCACCATTTTGATCTCGTCGGGCATGAAGAAGGATGGGCTGTTGGACTTGGGCTTCATGTGCGCGACGTGCGGCAGGATGCCCGGGTACATGGTGAAGCTCGGCATCACCTGCGCCACACCGAAAAGCCGTTACTCCGGGCAAGAACACGGACACGCTTGAACAGTCACAGACCGGAACTCCAAACAGACATAAGACGGGTGCAATCGACTTCTTACCACGCTCTGCTGCTGAGCCGAGCTGTTGAGGTCCTCTTGTGTGTAAAAGTACGTGGTGCCACCGACGTTCTCTTGAAACGGAGCGGTCTACAACAAGAATACACAAACGGGTTTCAAAACAAACCGGGCTCGTTCTGGTGCCCCTCACCCCCCACCCCTTCCAACAAGAAAATTTGGACCCAACACCACCTTCAGTGTGCATGTGAACGCACTGTGAGTGAGGCGAGTTGCGCGGCACTGGTGGGCGTGGACGTCGCGTTGGCCTGAAGCTGCGATGGCGACTGAGGGCGGCGGCGGCGGTCCGTCATCGGCGAGCCCTGAGGACTCATGCCCGGACTCGCCACTGGACTCGCGCCTGGTCCCAGCGCCAGAGCTGCAACGTCACACAAGTTGCTGAGAACCATCAGTTTGTCACTCACTGCACAGAATTTATCAACGTGATCGAGGAAATTTGCACGTTCACCGCGGAGCTTTCAGACACGGATGGCGAGACTACAAACATGCAGATTCTGTTGTCTTTCCTTCCCCGAGTTGCCAGAACACGCAAATTCGCAGAAGAAAACTGATTGTCACTCGCACTGTGAAGCTCAGCGAGCGGAACAGGTTGACTGACCGGCGGCGGTCGGGTTGGCGATGCCGCCGGCGGCGGCGCTGCTGAGGGCGTTCATATGCGCGGTGAAGGACGGGAAGGACGGCGTGCTGGCGCTGTGGTTGAGACTGGGCGAGTCCCTGGACCCGCCACCCGATTTCGGCACGAACTCGTTTGCGTCCGGGTTTCGACCCTGCGAATAAGACAAGGAGTCATCAAACTGACGACACTTTCATCCCCCACGTCCACGTCCAGTCCTGACTCGATTCACAGTCCGCTCTCAAAAGCTGCTCGTGCAGTGAAAAACTCTCTCAGTCACTGTTTTATCGAGTTTAACGTCGACTGCACCCGTTTGATCAGGCTGCTCACCTTGACTGGAGTATGGAACTTGCTGGCCATGGGAGACGGCGCCTGTCCGCTGATCGACATGCCCGAGAAATGCGACGACAGCCCCGAGTCGTCAGCCGACGACAGACCCGACAGATTTGGCGCGCCCGCGGGCGGAGGGGGCAGGAACGGCGGCTTGGCGTCGTTCCGTCCGGGGCCCATCATGGGATTGCCGCCCGAACCCTTGTTCCTCTGTGAACAGCAACCAAGATTTCATCCGAAGGGTCACAAAGGATGAAAACCCTCTAACTCCAACAAATAGCTTTCCTGAAGCAGCATGAAGACATTTTTTGGCCAAGCTGTTCCACACAACAAATCTACTCACGGAGACCGACATCTCATTTTCGGCCTGTACAATGAAGATAATGTTGAATTTCTCTCATCCCAGCTGGATGCCTACTCACCATCACAAACGGCTGAAAGTCCGGAATCCCATTGGTGGGGCCGAAAGTGGCGTTGAAGTACTGGTCTCCGTCCATTGCGTCCATTCCTGCAACACGACCATAGAACACTTGACTCTCCCCCTCATTATACTCAACACAGACACATTCCTGCACAGAAAAAAAAAACAAGGCAGGTGACAGTGTTGCCGGAAACCAGCCATGAATAAAACCGAACCCATCCATCCAATCGGGCCAGACTACGCCTTCAGGCAACGACTTTCGGTTGACTGGACTTGTGTACTCGGAGGGAGGGGGACATCATTGCCAACGAACTCCAAAATATCGCCCCTGGAAACTAGGTGCACGAGAAACAGTCCCTGTTCCACTGCTTGAATCGCAGATGATTTTGAGATGGTGGGTCACTTCATTTCGATCAGTGAGTTCCGCAACTCAAGCTTCGACACAAGTGAAATGGCACTTGGAAGCCCAACATTTCAACAGGACAAGGTCAACGTCGAGGTGGCACAGGCAAACGCTCAAAAGTTCAGAAATCGAAGCCATAAATCCAATCCATTTGAATTTGTTTGCAACACGCATCTGCCTCTGATGGGTCTGTGCAAGTGACTGGTCGGCTGCCACTGTTCAGCTTCGCTGTTTTAGCACAACAGCCAGAATGACCAAGGAAGTTTTGGTGAATGTTGAGTGACTCACTCGTTGAGTCGTCTAACCTTCCACTGAGTCATGGTGCAGGTCAAAGCATAGAAGGGAACCTGCATGTCTACATCGTGTCGACTCCTCATGAAACTTTGGAGACTCAAGTCATCGAGTTCTTGTGGAAAGGGTCCCTGTGGGAACAACTGAATCGCATGCACTGTAGCCCGATGATCAAACGTTCCTGTGTTGAGCATGACCGGCAGAGAGAATCGTCTCTTGTTCTCTTGTCAACAATCACTTGTAATGGTGAAATTTATATGGTTGAACCGACGGAAGACAGTGCGAAAGGTCCAGATGTGTCTGAAGGAAGTGTCACCAGAGTGACGAGAATCGCTCACTGATCATGAATCCCCACCAGTCTGGAAGTCACAATCACCACCTCCAGCGCAATAGGCAGGTTATAATGTGCGCATCAACAACCAAGAAAGAAGGGCAATTCTTTAATGTTCAACGCCAACACAAGTTCAGTGCTTCTTCGGTTGACAGAATCTAGATCTGTGGCTTCAGACTCCAGACTTGTCTCGCACCATCCAGGGTCTCGTCATGTTGGACACACAAGACAGCTGTTGCTTTCACTGCCAGACAACCGGACGCCAAACATATTTTTGACTGCCAGTATTTCATCAAGAAGAAGAGCACAAGATCCAAATCATGTGAAATAACTGAACACCAAACGTGAATATTCCATGCAGCTGTTTCTTGTCAACAACAGCCATTGCACACAGGCTTAGAATTTCGAAATATCGCTTTTTGTTTCGTCGATTTCGATCAAAATTACGGACACCACCACACAATCTCAGAATTCCTTTCGTTCAATATTTGAAACAGATTGCTTACATCCGCAAGACGCAGCTATTCTCTCACCACTCATGGAGAAAATGCAATATTTGTAACTCAGATTTTGGAGTTTTTGTCCATGTCCGTTCTAATTGCGGTGCGCGCGCAGCGCCTCGTTCTGGCCGCCGCCGCCTCGATCTCCGCTCCCGCCACTCGAGCGAGCTCCACTCTCTCAACACTCGGCACACCCTGTGTTCCACTTCCTATCGGTGTAAAAGTCGGTGAAATCGCACTTGTGAATATTGTTCGACAATCGTTTTGTATTTCTGTGGAGAAATTCCAATTCCGAAATGTCAAGAGGAATGTTGAGATCGGGTTCGTCATCACCATGAATCATCGCACAAATCATCGCACAAGGATTTGCAGACGCACGCTTCGTTTGCCACCTCACCTCCTGGCACACGCAAAAATTAAAGTCCCTCAATTTTCAAATTTTCGGAAAATTTGATAACATTTCGTCTGATAAAAATGTTCATGTTGAAGTTGGGGCGCCTGTCTGCCACACCTCGAAAACAAAATCGCCATCTGATGTTGAGTCTCTTCAGTTCGAACACCGGACGAGACCGGTCGCTTTATCTGGATCCGCTTGAGGTTTGGTCTAAAATTCAGGTGTCCAGTAAAATCGGGTGACAATGTCATCTGTGATGAAAAATTTATTTTTATCTTACAGTATTTATAACTTTGTACATCAAGTTTGTAAAATACAAAGGCAAATCCACGAAAGCTGGTTTCCCCCGGATTTGAACCTCAGACACAATTTTATCGCTTCTCTGCAAACGACCATTCCAAAATGTTTGAAAAAAGAACTGGTGGTACTGACGGCCAAACATTTCTTGGGTATGTCCGTTCCGTGAAAACGCGAATGGCCTTTCCCAACACACAAGCTTGTTCTGCACAATAACAGAACGAAGTCCGGACGAAAAGTCTTTCTCTCACAGAATGGTCCATTCCCACAGCACAACATGTGTGTGGAGTGGCGCTATGCCCAGGACTGTCCGGGTCGATGCATGTAGGGCACGGGCGTGGCGGTGCCGGAGCGAGACGCCAGCAGCTCGCGCGACATGTAGGGCGACAACAGCTTCTTCTCGCCGAACTCGATCTCGTAGTCGATCTCAGCGATGCGGGAGTACACGATGATCACACCCGTGACCTGCGGCACCAAGGCAGCAAACAAGTCATCCCTTTGTCATTTCCAGTCTTCCTTCGGAAAGAAATGTTTTAATTCATGGTCCCAATCCCACCCACCCCGTTTCCTTCTGGATCCTTCTGTGACCAGTGTCTGTTTTATGTTCAATTCTTTGTGCCTTTTCATCCAAATTTTTTGACGTTTCCATTTTGACAGACAAGTTTGTTATTGTTTCGTGATTAGTTTGGGGGGGGGGGACAACATGAACTGTGCAGCACCAGAAACTCGAAGACAACCAACATCAAAGATGAAAACCAATGAAGCAAAACTACTCGTGCAAACCACACAGCAAAACACAAACTTTTGTTGTTAATGACACCAAATGCGGTGTTAAGATGCGTGCGTGAAAGAGAAGCTTTGTTGTCCGTGGAAACGAAGCAGTCCGGCACGCGCGCATCCCTGCAGAGAAGCGCAAAAGTGCGGCTGGTCGACGCGGGGTGGCAGCAGTGTTCTTCGGCGCGACTGGTCAGTACGGCCGCGGCGTGCGGGTCCCCGGGCGCGCAGGCGTCGTGTAGCCGGACGCCGCCTCCTGCTGCAGCGCCATGTACGGGTTGAGAATCTTCTTCTCGCCGTAGTAGATTTCGTATTCCAGCTCCATGATGCGGGAGTGCACCACGATGCAGCCCGTAACCTGCACATTCATGCACATGCAAGCAGTGTCGGCTGATCCCGAGTGCGCGGCCCAAAAAAGACGTTGAACCCCAAGGGACTATGAGACCAAAAATGGTTCGAGCCACACTGGTTAGATTCCCAGTCTTCAGAATGAAAGAAGGAAGCACAGACAAGCAGGACCAAACCAAAGACCGGACACAAATTCCGAGAAAACCAACGGTGCGAAAGGGAATGAAGAAGAGTCACCACGGCTGTTTTCGTTGTGCGCAGTCACGAAACCCAGTGTGAGTTGTTACCGAAACAAAATTTAACAGAATGACGCTTTTCAAAACAAAAAAATACCAAAAAAGTTCCCCAATGAGTAAACTAACCACGCATGCAGCACACAAGTCTATGCCCAGTGGTTAGTGGCCTTCCACCAAAGTTTTTTCTTTGGTGAAAAGAAATCAAACAAAATGGTGAAGACACGTGCCTCAACTGTACAAATGCAGACAAGTACAAGCTACAGTTTTACTCACATTCAGCAACGTTCTGATGACCCAGAACAGGAAGGAAAACACCAGGTACGCCAGTCTCTGAAAAACACAGATGCAACGCGCGCGTAACGATCTGGTTTTACTGCAGTTGATGAAAATGTGTCCATGTATTCTGCACAAGTTAAATTCAGTGTCTGCAGAACGTAGGCTTTGTTACTGAAGTGAACCCAAAGTTGTGGTTTGTTTGAATTCAGAAAAAGAGAGAGCGATACTCACGAAGGTGTTGGGCCCGTACCAGGAGTACTTGTACAGCGAGGTGCCCAGCTCGATGAGGATGTACATGACGAGAAGAGCCAGATAGCCTTTGGTCAGGTTGAACTCGTAGTACGTCGGCTGCAACAGGATGCGTTCAGGGTTGCACACTTATACACTGGTGACGCGCTTTGTCATCCCAAACAGATCGGCGCTCTTGCCACCGGTGGATCGCTACCCTCCCCCCGCCCAACGCCAAGGAAAACAAGTCTCCGCAAAATCATGTGATGCAGAGCGGTCATTGCGTCCAAATTTTGCAATTGGACTTTTTAGTCGACCCATTTGTTCAAAAGCTCCAAACAAAGGTGAACAATTCAGATTGTTTTCGGGATTTTAACACTTACGAATCGCTTGACGGCGAACACGATGAGGACGGAGTACCCGATGAGGATGAGGTGACACACGACCATCACGATGTTGCACGCCAGCCAACCTGAAACATGGCACAAACGGGTTCTGACTGCTGAACACACCACGCGCTGTTTGAGATTTATGTTCTGTCGAACAGACTACATTCTGGCTGATCGAACATCGTCCTTTTCATCTTGAGAAAAAGAGTACACGTGGTTTCCCACAAGATTTTGAGTTTTGCACAAAGAGCGCACCTTCCCAGACGTGACTGCGCCAATGCGCCTTGAAGCCACCGACGATGTCGAAGTCACGGTCCGCCTGCGCCGCGATGTCCAGCACCTCCATGATGCCCGCGAAGAATGCCGAGACCTGCAACAACCGCGCGGGGTGCGCCGTCAGACTGGCGTTGAGCCAGGGGTGGGTGGAGGAGGGGGCCCCGACCGCCTTGGGAGTTGCCTTTGGAAGTTCGTGTTCTCGATTGTGTTGACAAGCTTTGACTTTGCTTGGGCGTTTTGGTGAGCAACTCTCCCTGTGTTGCAAAGCTGAGGGGGGCGTTTTCTTCTGGGATTGTTTGGTTTACCTGCAACTTTGAATGCATGATGCACAACCACCTGTACGTACGTACACACACACACACACACACACACACACACACACACACAAGTTTGCGTGCATCTCAGTCCATTTGGCAGATCCGCGCGTGCAGTTCCAAACATCGTTTGCTTGTTTTGTGTCCACTATTTCTTTATCACCAGCAAAAAATTGTCAACACGCTGTCCGATTCCAAACAATCCAACTTTGACGTTGTTTGGTGACAAATTATTGAGAAAAAGTACCCAGCCGAATTGGGTCACGACAAGTTTCCGTTGCTGTTTGATCCGTGGCCACCAATTAGCCTTTCAAATCACCATGAAAATACAGCCTCCAACAAGTAATACTTTCAGCAGAAACTTACCACAACATAAATGGCGGTGGCTATCGTAGCGATCTTTAGTTTCCAGCACAGGAACTGGTCCAGCGGCAACAGCGCCATTTTGAAAGGTTTGTCTCACCTGTTCTCACCTGTTTCTAAAAATAGATCGTGGGCAATACCAAACAAGGAATTCCCTTTTTCAACAAAGCCCGGCAAACTTGGGCCATCGTACAGAATGACTTGTTTTGGGGTGAGAGCGTCTGGAAAAACTTTACAAGTACTTGTAGCTTTGTGCGTGTGTTCGGGGGGGGGGGGGGTACCGAAAACACGCGAGCGTAATTTTAAACGCTTGCCATGTCTGTACCAAAACTGCATTCTTGGAGCAAACAAGAGAAGGAAAGGCCCAGGGGGTTCCAAATTCTCCCACCGCTGGAACGCGCGTTCCACTGTGCATTCCACTGTGCGTTCCCCTCCAACTAAGTCGGACAATTTTTTTTTTCTGCTTTTAGTTTTGTTGTGGGAAGGTAGGATTTCAGGTTGGTCCCATATTTTGAATATTTTTAGTGAAACAAGGGGAGAAATGTGTGTGAAAGTAATTTTTAATGGAAGTTGTAAAGGTATTGAGTGAAGATGGGTGAAAAAGTTGGTGGATTTTGATGGATTTTGGGGATTTTTGAACAGACTAAGTGGGCAGCCTGGAAGTATTTCTCATTTGTTTCATGAAATAATCGTATTAATGAAGGCAGAAACAATGTAGAAAGACAGAATTATTTTGTGTGGATGCATAAAAATTTTGGTGGATTCTGAAGGATTTTGATTGAAATGTACAGTGGAATGCACAGTGGAATGCACAGTGGAACACACAGTGGAATGCACAGTGGAACACACAGTGGAATGCACAGTGGAACACACAGGGTGGAATGCACAGTGGAATGCAAAGGGGGGTGTGGCACAGTGGAATGCACAGTGGAATGCACAGGGTGGAATGCACAGTGGAATGCACAGGGTGGAATGCACATGGTGGAATGCACAGTGGAATGCACCTGTACTATAGTGGAATGCACAGTGGGTGTGGCACAGTGGAACACACTGGGTGGAATGCACAGTAGAATGCACATTGTGGAATGCACAGTGGAATGCACAGTGGAATGCACAGGGTGGAATGCACAGTGGAACACACAGTAGAATGCACAGGGGGTGTGGCACACTGACACACACCACTGTGTGTTCCACTGTGTATTCCACTGTGCATTCCACTGTGCCACACCCCCCTGTGCATTCCACTGTGCATTCCACTGTGCATTCCACTGTGCCACACCCCCTGTGCATTCCACTGTGCATTCCACTGTGTGTTTCACTGTGCATTCTACTGTGCCACACACCCCTGTGTGTTCCACTGTACATTCCACTGTACATTCCACTGTGCATTCCACTGTGTGTTCCACTGTGCATTCCACTGTGCATTCCACTGTACAGTTCAATCAAAATCCTTCAAAATCCACCAAAATTTTATGTATCCACACAAAATAATTCACACAATATCTTTCTACATTGTTTCTCCCTTCCTTAAAGCCATTGGTTCATGAAACAAATGAGAAACACTTTCAGGCTGCCCACTCAATCCCCTCAAAAATCCACAAAATCCATCAAAATCCACCAACTTTTCCACCTATCTTCACTCAATACCTTTACAACTTCTATTTAAAATTACTTTCACACACATTTCTCCCCATATTTCACTGAAAATATTCAAAAATATGGGACCAACCTGAAATGCTGCCTTCCCAAAATGGCTGCTACTCCTTATTACCAAACCAAGATGGAAGCTCTTCTCTCATTGGCTCCTCAATCTAACAAGCTCTGTGATTGGTCTCAGTCATAATCTAAGCCAATCACAGCCCTCTATTTCAAATTTCAAGCAGTTTCCCAAGTCTAACTTTTTTCCAGGAGCTCCATCTACTCCCACACGCAAAGCGGTGGGAGAAAAAGAAAGAGAATTCAAATGTTGTTGTTCTGGCCAAAACACACACAAAAAAAACTTGAAGCAGGTATTCAGAGTGTATTTATCAAGCAAAACTTTTTTCGAGCCAATAAGAAATCACTTGAATGATCAAACACATCCATCAATGTGTTTTCTTTTCTTGCCTGATAGCCAGTGTCTTTCAGCATTTTCTGTTTGTTGTTCTTTGTTTCAGGGTGGAATAACTCTTGAAAACCAAAACACAAGTCAGGGTTTGTTGGGCACAGGTATTGGGACAAGTTTGATGACAGGCATGACACCTCACACACTTCAGGGGCAACCACAGGTCTTGCAAATCAAGGGTAAACATTTCAGTGTGCATGTAAGAAGCATTTATGTTGAAATGGCTAAAAATATACTGATTGGATGGCATTCTGCACTAATGTAGTGATATCACAAATGATCAGTTGGGTATCTCAGAAGAGACTGTCTTCTGAGGTAGGAATCTCCCTGTTTATTGAGACATTTCATGCCATCTAGTGGTGGTTCTAACAATTCAGGTCAGGTGTGTCACACCATACTCCTCCCCCACCAGGGGGCACTGGCCTCAGTGGCCATTTTGTGATGTATTTACAATTTTTCACCATAAATATTCACAGAGAACAGCCAAATACAGCCAATTCCTGTTTTAAATAAGAAGCAGTGCTCAAGGCAACTGCAGTGCGAAGTCCCTTGTACCATACAGCAACCGTTGCAAGTCACAATCCTGCTGAAATGGGCTTGGGGAAATTTCCTTGGGGACAGTGCAATCATCATTGTCTTCCACAAATACAATTCCAATATGTCAAGTCAATGCATCAACCCTTGCAAGTCACAATCCTGCTGAAATGGGCTTGGG
>JAAUXT010094642.1_pt1 | contig 33280 bp, 27 predicted proteins | sample 7278171 | NCBI WGS metagenome assembly JAAUXT01 (sample SAMN14350112, study PRJNA611818) | marine sediment metagenome | isolation source: surface marine sediment (1.8m) | place: French Polynesia: Moorea | collected 2018-08
AAATGACCGTTATTTTCCTTTGTTCCCACTATGGGGCACTTGGCCTCTAGACCAATCAGAAGGCTGGATTTTGAATTCTAGACCAATCAGAAGCCTTCCCGCCCTCATTAGCGCTGCCCCATAGTGGGGGGCTCTTCTCTGTGCTCACGCAAGACATTGGGACAGTAATCATGGTATGCCTGAAGAAGGTTTCAGACTGGCTTGGATTAAACCGCCTCTTCCTGGATGAGACTGCTCACTTCATGAGACTCACTTGGTGAGTTCACACGTTGCAGTGTCGGACACGTAGTGAGGGGGCATTCCCTGTTGGTGGGATGTGATTCCACTTGAAAATTTTGACTGTTGAAGCATTTGCAAGGAGGTGTGCTCGAAAGGAAAAAAAAGGGGGTGAAATTTATCCTCGGTCAGGAGCGTCAGACCCACCGACAGAATCTCGTACTTGTGCTTCATCTTTCTGTCTCGTCCGCATTGGATATCCTCCTGTGCAGTGATGCAAAAACCTTTGACCCTCAGCTTCGTCTCTAAATCTTCAGACGAAGCGAGTTTGCAGAAAAGTTAGATTGGCACCGACGTTCCTCAAAGTCATGGCTCAGGTCCCAAAGCACATCAATGGCAGACAAAATATTGCAGGCACCCTGAATGCCGTTGGTTATCTTTGTGTCAAAAGTGAGACCAAATAAAATCCGTGGTATTTCGTCAGAGGCAAAGGCAGCATCCCGGGCGAATTTCTCTGAGCCCGGACAAATATTTATCTCTTGCTTTTGGCCGTGAGGGGAACTATTGACACACTTTTTCCATTTTGGAGTTGGCTCTCTTCCTTTCTTGGCCCTCAGTTTGGCTGAAAACGTCAGTCGATGAGGAAAATACGGAACATTTGACGCCGAAACGCATGTCGTGGCTACTGATAACATGAATTTTGTGATTGATCACTGACTTCAATGGAATTCAGGCTCTGCTGTTTTTAATGAGAGAACCTTGGGTGTTGCGTGCTGCAAAGGAAAGATGCAAAAGAAACTGCTTCAACTGCTGCTGATAGATCTAATTATTTCCGCTCAACCGACGTTCAACTAAATTTATCCATTGCTGGGTCTGGGCATGAGAGCAACATCACTGTACAAAATATATCCGCGCAAATTCTTGCAAGAGGGCAGGGTGACCCCTCTTGATGAGGGCCTCGTCTAGAAAAAAAATTGTTCCACCCACCCCACCCCGACGGTACTGCAGGCGCTCGTTAATGGTTTTGCTCAACGCAAAATAAAAGAAGTTGGATCTTGACCCACCCCCACCCCCACCCCCACCCCCCGGCGCCAAACGGGCCGACAAATGAATGAGCAGAGCGCTTCTCGTGTCAGCCAAAATTTCGTCAGCAGCTTTTCTGTGTTTGTTTTCCAAACTGTATTGCGTCTGGATTTATCAGCACGTCGCAAATGGAAGTAACTTCAGCGTCGCTCATGGTCTTCGTTCTGTGTTTCGCTCATTTTGTGCCATCGTTGGTTTATACCCCGGGTCTGTCCTCGGATCGTAGATTTCCAGGATACCGTGCTTGGTTCAGAGTTCAAGTGATTATGCTTTTGTGTGAGGTAGCCTTTGAGCCAAAGATACTGTCCTGGCCATCTCGCTTTGATATCGATTCAAGCTACATGATTTGTTTTCGTGGGGAAATCTGAAAGACAGTACGCGAATATTATGGGCGTGTCAACAAGGCAACGTGCACCAGAGAAAACTGTGGGGCCAAAGCAAGATTCAGACAGAACCTCTTCCATGAAGCGGCTTTGTTCAGAAAGTATCATGCTTGAACGGACACACTTGCTGATCAGATGAACAAATCAATGGGTGTGTCCAGATGTGCGTCGTGCCGGAGTTGTCGCCAGCGCGAACGGAAGACTCAAGCAAGCCAGTCCAGGGACTCAACGGAGACAGCTCGTATCAAAGCAGGCACTTAGCAACTTCCTCTGCAGCGTACCCACGTCTTTCGCTCTTTCTCTCTTCCCTGTGTACATCTTTATATGTTTCCCCTATCTCCATCCCATTCAATCTATCTCTGTCCCGTGCGTCTTTGGTAATCTGTTTGCCCAGAGTGGCTTAATCCTGAAATACTCATCTCAAGCATTGCAAGAGCGACCGAAACTCAACTGGCACTTTTCTGAGATCTACGAGGCATCCTCACGACGACTGTGACCCTGATTTCAGAACTCTTCTCAGTACTTATTGCTCACTTCGATTGGATATCGTTGTGGGGACATGTCTCAAGGACGACAATTCATTTTATTGAGACATTCCATTTGCTGTCTGATCAGACCAGTTGGAGAACAATCCACGGAACTGGCTGAGTATGCTGAGAGCAGTTCCGCTTGTCGGTCAGGATTCTTCCAGCCGTGCAACTGATTCCTGCAGCTCAAAAACATGTCGCGCTGCCAGGCTTTTCTTCCGTCTCCAGAGAGCTTCAAGCGCAGACAATGACACACACCCGGAGCAAAAGCAGTTAGTAATTCTGCTCGTGGATTAATTGCTCGTCAATTAAAAGCTGACAGATTGAAACATTGCAGGGCCTCAGCTGCCACGTAAACCGCTCTGTCATCCTCCTCGAACGATCATCAAATTATCGTCTCCAGCAAAATGTTTCAAAACACTCGGTAATACAATTGTCACTTCAAATTTTCGAGGTGATTTGTTGGTGCCACGTTCTCACCAAAGTTGAGGAAGTGCTGTTCTGCAGGCAGTGCTGGAGTTTGGGCGGACTTTCCGCACCGCAGGAATTTCGGGCGATACCTCACGGTCACATCAAAGCTTTGTCGGACAGTACGGCACAACAGCTCCCAGGAAGCACACAAAGTCGTGAAATATTGCGAAAGGGTAAAAGAAAGGTTCAGTTGGCATCAGAGAAGTGATTCGTGAGCACGAAGGAGAGTATGTGAGATTGGCGGCGCTCTCACGTCGAGCCACTCGCCCCTCGCGCTGCGGTGTAAACAAAGCTGCGTGCCGTAACAAATGCTGACACTTATTGGAAACGGGAGCTATGTGACACTTTCCCCACCCCTCCTCCCGTAGTCTGCCACGAGCTTGAGTTACGCAGATGCAACGGTGCGAATGGGAATCTGTCTGTTCACTCTGCATCTGAGGGGACCGACGTTCAAGGATGTGGGTTCACGTGTTGTTGCTTCTTTTTCCCACATTTTGGATGAACTTTACAATCACCAAATGGCGTGGGGACCTGTTTATCCAGCGCTGCGCAAAAGCGGAGAGAGGCGTGAGTAAAGGTCCAGTGTTCCAGACCCAGTTCAATCAGAAAACGGTCCCATCGAGGTTACCGAGAGGAGACTGGAAGGGACGCGGGACTTCCCAAATTTCTGCTGGTCACACAGTCCGAAGGCTGATCCACAGGACGGGCAACATCCCTGTTCTCCCTGACTCCCACCCCAACTTCCTTTGGCCTTTCGCACGAATGTGAACTGAGTTTGGGTCCCAAACGCCAAGACCAGGGCCACGCCCTTCTCGTTGTGGCAGAGTTGTTGGAGCTTTCAAGTGCTGTGTGGTGAGTTGTCGAGGCATTCGCAGCGGTGACGGTTTTCGACGCAGCGCCACCGCGGCGTCCGCCTCGCCGCAAACCGCGCACTGCGCCACTCACGCAATCAAACCATCTTCCACAATTACTGTCGCGGCGCGTTTCTCCAGCTGTCCTCATTACAGCTTTGTGCGCTTTGTCAGGGCCTCGGTAATTAATTTCATTGCAGGAGTTGTATCGGTTTGAAGAAGCCACGGATGAAGCTGAGAGACTGAGACCCAAGTCATTTCACGCAATTTTCCACGTCAATGAAAAGGCTTCCCCCGGTGGTCTTGCGGGTCGCCCTGTGTCAGACAGCTCCAATCCTGGCGTCAGTCTGAGACACATGCAACCACCTATTTTTGCACCAGCAAGAAAGGTTGTAGGTATCACGTGGTCAGGTCGCTTCTTTGTCACGCCTCGCACAGTCACAGTCGTACTGCTTCACCAACAGCGACGAGGCAGCTACGACACGTTTGTTCATCAGGAAATGCTTTTAAATGAGTTAGGGAAAGTGCTGTGATGTGATTGTTTGGTTTTGAGAAAGGGACAGGTTTCAAAAAGCCTATTTTTCTTCAGGAGAAAGAAGCAATCTCTGGAGTGCTGACAGGAAAGCGCAGTTCTGATGGTTCTTATTTTCAGTTGATTGTGGTGAATGAGTTGTCAAATGGCTGAAATCAGAGACTTAAACTGAAACGTCAGAGAATTTCCATTCCCCACAGCGACCTGCTGGACTTCAAAGCTTTGGAGTTGTGTCAACACCGTCAGCTCTCTCTCATGGGATGAACCAGTAAGAATAATTGACACGCCAATGCAAGATTACTTTCGTGGTTTCTTTACACTGGACAGGGGAATATCAGCACAAATTTGCCCGTCGAATATCCGTGAAAGTTGGAGTTTGTTTCATGTTGAGCTTCGACTTGTGGATCAACAGCGGACAGTTCATTTCTCTTGGGAACATGTTCGTGGGTTGCTGGTGTTCTCAAGGGACTAGATAGTTCTGTACAACAAGCGCACTGTACTGCGTGATGGCATGAAGTTGTCCATTGTGCGTGCATGCATGCAGTGAGGAAAGCACCGTGGTTGCAGATGATCATCTCAGGATTTGATGGCTCTCACGCATCGTCATTCTGCACTGAAGTCTCCTTCATTCGAGGAAAGTGTGATTGTCATCTCCACACCGATTTCGCCAGTCGAGAAGTGGACAGTAATGACAATCTGGAGACCAAGCCGTGAATGATTGTTTGCTCTGTGCGACGTGCCCCAATTGAGTGGGGTCCCACACACTGGAAACCGTTCTGTGACGGATTCGTGCATCTCGTTTTTGCTCACTGCAACGCACATTTCTATCTCAGCTGTCAATTTCCCTGCCAAGATCAGATGTTGCCATTCCAGGTCCTTTAAGGACCATCAAAAACCAAAAGACCCCCTCGTACCCCACAAAGTTGTAATCAACAAGAAACCACTGCCCGTTGAAAAGAATGGAGCTGCATCGCTGCTTGCTGCATTGTGTGTTGGACCCCAGTGACTTCATTCCTTCGCACAGATATATTTCACTTGCAGCTCGTGCCTTCTGCACTGGCAACAGGTGGGCAGTCAGCGATCACCCTGACCGCTCGGTCGCGGGGGGTAGGGTATCATTGCAAGTGAAACATTTTCAGAAGCACGAAGTGTTGGATTGGTCCTTCTGTTTTCAGTGTCTGTGCAGGGCTGCATGAACAAAGCTGTCCCAAGCACGGGTGTGTATGGTGCCAAATATGGCTTGTCTCTGGGTTTCACCACCATGTCGTGGTGATGAGCGCACTTCGTGTCTTCGCCCTTCTTTCAAAGGACCTCTTGCTGGTTGGTTGTGGGCCTCTTGTTGGTTGTCGTCAATCCTGACCACTCACGAGCAGCCACTGTGGAAGGTGAACATTGTGATGACGCACCTCCTTGTGGCCACTCGGTAATGGCCAGAGGTGACTGCAAAGAAGGACTCATCGGAGGCCAGGTGATCACAACCAAGAATGTCTCAGTTGACGTCGTGTGATCACAATTCCTTTGCTCAGAAGAAATTACCAAAATTTCTCAGTGGTTGTCACATCATCAAGATTATTTCTCAGCAGAACTTTGTCACATTATCATGAAAATATTTCAACTCAAATTATGTGATGACTGCCCAGAATTTCTCAGTGATGCTCAAGTTATCATCACCAAGAATTCTCAGATGGTCACATTCACGTGAGAAGTTCTGTGTTATGATCACAGACCACGACTGAGAAATTCTCAGCAATGATCATGTGAATACTGTAAAGAAATTCTTGTTGTTGTCCTTGACAACCAAGAAAAGTGTGAGAAATTCTTTGACCACCCCTGAAAAATTCTTCGTGCTTGTTGCTCCTGATCACAAGGGTAGCTCATGCAGGGGTGAGGTGACACACCCGCTTTTCAGTCGTGATCACTCCAGCTCCCAACAATGGCCACTCAGCAGTGATCAAAGAGTGGTGGCGATCAAGGATGATCGCTGCTGCATTTCATTGCAGCTTACGCTCGTGACGAGCGCTTGGGTTCAGCTCGCTGTGGCTTCTTTGATTCAAGTCCCTGTTGACCAGAAGCGACAGCAACAAGAAGATGAGCAAAAAGGAAAGACTCCCATAGATACGGCAGAGAATTAGAAGAACATCTAAGTTGCAGGTAGATCCCACCCAATAGAACATCTAAATTGCAGCCTGACCCACCCTTTGTTAGCAGAACATCTTAGTTGCAGGTGAAACAGATGATCAGCCAAAATAACAGCAGGAGACAAAAAAGGAAAACTTGGAAGCAGCTTGAACATGAGTTGCAGATGACAAAACAACGGCTTTTTCATCACTCTCTGTCACCACGCTCGTGCGTTTTTCCATTGTACGAGTTTTGTTCGTACGACTGCGCGGCTGCGTGATGATCTCCATGTTGATTGATCAAGTCGCGACTTACAAAAATGTACCCTGTGACTTGAGTCGCTCAAACGCGAGTGCGTATGTCACTCCCGAATTCCACAGATCAAAGACTGGCTTCAAACCATCCCTGTGAACCTTCAGTGGACAGCAATGTCCCGTAAACAAGTTCAAGTGGCCGAAATTAAAATCGTAAATTATCAGCAGCTGATTCTCCAAAAGGTACGTTGAGCTCGAACCGTGTAACGCGGCACTCAGCCGAAAACAGGCGCTCATACAAGTTGCATGAGTGCTGATTGTAAAACGGTTCTGGATGCCGTGGGTGGTCCGTTACAAATTCCTGCCAAAGAGTAACTCTGGCTTTATCCCAGCAATTTGCAGCGAAGAAACACGGCAAGTCACGTATATGCAGTGTGTGAATGTCCATGCTGTTCCCCACACACCACTTCTACCACACGCACAGAATTGACAACTCCAACCCTTGGACGCCTCTTCAGAGCCCAATGTTTCTCCCTCTCCTGACATTCACTTGCGTGATGATCACCCATCTTCAGAACACAGTGCAAGGCATGTTGAGACCATTCTGGCGAATCAGGTGTGGTTTGAAAGTTGATGGACGCAAAACGATCCGCTTCACAGTCAAAAAATATCGAACCTCAATTTGCGCAAAGTTTGTTTTCGAGAAGACAGTGGCCGGCAACCCACTTGTTATGACAGTCTTTGTGTCGAATCTTTAACGGCTGCCTAATTGTAACACTTGTCATCAGGATGACTTCAGTTGGAGTTCATCTGAAGTTCCTTCGAGAAAATGGCAAAAACGGACCCAAGCTTGTAACCTTGTGGTGTGAAAGTGGGTGGTATCATTAAGATTGGTGTGCAGCTGAAACCGACACGTCCAGTTTGGATGAAAAACAATGGGTGACAAACCCAGGACAAGATGACCAACCGAAGTGACACCGAGGAAATTGGCACAAGTAGGGGACATGCTGGAGGGCGATAGAGCTGGATCTGTGTCTGCCAAGACTGGATTGAGTCTGAGAATAACGCACAAAACACTCCAGAGAGGAGGCCAGGGAATCCCTCACAAATTGACTGAGGAGACCGCAGCACGTCGACTGGAGTGCGCACAATCCATTCTGAGGGAACTGAGGACCAGGGGAGGCATCCTGGATCGTATCATCACCTGAAATGCCAGAAGTAGTGTCATCTTGGCGGATTCAGTGTCCAAGAAAGCCAACAATGCGTTGGTTGGACCTGGAGAGGAGTGACCCACTGACGTGAAGTGGTGGGAACACTGAACCTTTGTTGGGCGCACATGTTTGACGTCAAGGATTTTGTTCCACGTTTTTGCTCAAATGGCGTCTTGACCTGTTGTTGCATCTGACTCACCAGGGAAGTTGCGTGTCTTGACGATCTTTGGCATCACATGCATATGTTTCATCGCACCTGCGTGGCCTCCGAAAGCATCAAAAATTTTACTCAATTGTACCCTTCATGCACAAGAGTCCCCTTGGGACAACAGGCATCCTTGTCAGAGGACACATTCCAGACTCTGAAAGATACCCAACAGCAGACTACAACTGCACGTTCTGTGAATTATTCCTCAGCATGAATGTCCTGCTGTAATGCAGGAACCTTTTTCCGCTCAACTTCACCATGGTGAGCGCATAACAAGGCAGCGAATGAGGTCAGCAACATCTGGGTTCATTGTCCGGTCCCACTGTGCGTGTTCGTGTTTCGATGGTCGCGCAAATCTTGAGGAGATGACAAGTGAATGGGCGGGGGAGATTCATGGTTGTGTTCACACTGAAAATCGTCTTCCGGTAGCAATGGCATCGCTACGACCCCGGATTTGACAAAAACAAACAAGAATATGCCGTGCAGCACCTCAACATGGACTGTATTTCTGGAGGAATGGAATGAGATTTTCCTCAATCCTGCATGAGCACTGAACAATGGTTGTGAAGCTGCGGTGCGACGGAAGTGTTTGAAAGCTTAATATTGTTCGCTTCTTTGCTGTGCGTAATAGGATTTACAACAAAGCAAAGCCCACATTGTTGAAAACAACTCCAGCTCCTTCTCAAGTTTGGGAGATGGATATTTCTCCTCAATAACCACACAGACACCTGCCACCTAACTCTTTTCCTACTGTTGCGTTTTACCTGAAACAGGAACGAAAGACAGCGCCGCAGTTTCGCACACGGCAGGCCCAAGGGCTGTTTCCCATGGTGCCGGATGGGTGGTACTCAAAGTCGTTGTGAAGGAAAACCTCACCAAACAGCAACACATGCCTGCAGAATTCATCGATTGTGCAATCTCCTTAAATTGTCTCTTTTGTTTTGCTGGTTTCTTTTTGCTCCTTCAACAAAGAATTGACCAGGACTCTCCTTTGTCGAACCACCATTTCACGTGCTAGCCTTTTTCTGTGCCATTGGATCATTTCCATGTGTGACTTGCCAAAGCAATCCAACGACCCTGAATTCCTCCATTGAACCAGATGAACATCTCCTCCTTTGTGGGTCTGTCGTCACCAAGTTGTATGTGTGTGTGATGTACGCGTTTCTGTCAAGACAATCGTTGATTTGCCCAACCCGTTTGTGGTGAAAAGGTTGCCAGGTACCTCCAGTCGAGTTATTCAAACCTGCTGAGGAGTTGTGATGATGGAAACTGATTTGTGTGTGGAAGCTCAGAAGAAGGGTGTTGTTTCCCAGAGGGATACAATCAGATTGGAGTCTCTCACAAACTTCTCATCCAAAATGTGAGCAGCTTCATTGATTTGAGTGACCACTCATCAGGTCGACGTCCGATTTCCTCGGACAAACAAGGTCAGATAATGTGTTGCTGTTGTTGCATATAACCGCTTTCAATAGTGTCAGTAGCTTCTCTTTGAGAGTTGAGTGACCGCTCACCAAGTGCGTGGATATGCGGAACAAACAAGGTCAGATGATGGTGTTGTTCTTGGTGCGTTTTTTGTACGTTTTTTTTGGGGGGGGGGCATGCAAGTGGACCCCGATGCTTTCACTCCACTTCCCTACATTTCACACAAAACACAAACCGAAGCAAAAAGAAGAATTTTCCGAAAAGAAATCTGACTGCGAAGAAAACTCAGGGACGAATGTTTTTGCAAGGAAGAAAGATATTAATGATGCAAACATGTCTTCGAAGGTGAAGACAATTGAGAGAAAACTGTGGATCAAACAAGGCTTTTCCGGAATTCCCTCGAATGGAAAGAGCCTTGTAAGAAGCATGACATTGTTTTCGCAACAAAATACACACGAAAGAAGAAGGAGAACCTTTCTTGTGAAAAGAATATCAGAAAACGTGTTTTCAGCAGAAGCCGCGGGGCTTGGAGAATCTGTTCAAAAGAAAGACAAGATAGCTGTTTGGCAAAGAAGCATTCAGATATCTTTGGTGACTGCATTTCTGTGCTCTAGAACTTTCTGGCAATCGCCAAGGCGTGTAACTCTTCAGTGCTGAGACCCTCTGTCCCCAAAAGAGAACACCAGATCATCTGGCGGTACCCGCAAGATTGACCACCGGATGTTCGAAACAAGACCCTTTGCGGATTCTGACCTGGAGTGCGTGCAGCACCTTGGACACGAATGATTCGGATCGTGCTATTGTGGCAGTAAAATCAGCGTGTGTCCGAATCATACTCGTACCATTGCATCAAGCATGCATCAACTCAGCGCGAATCACACAGAATCAAGTGCAAAGTCTGAATCAGAGCTTTCGCGGCTGCAGGCTGCAGGCATACATGCACGTGTTCTGACTGCTTTTCATCGAAAACAAAAACCAAAAACAACAAAAAGACAGCCCAACTTTCGACTCGTACATGGACTAATTTGGAATCTTTCAGTGCACATCCAGCTGTTCCGTTTTGCCATTCGTGGGTGCTACAAGACAGAAATCCCTGAACAACAATTCTGGGGCCAAATATATCTGCAAATTCTGCGTCTTGTTTGTCACCACACCACCCTTCTGCACGACGCAAGGGCCGTTCTTGTCTTGGAGCTCTTGTCCCAAACAGCTGTAACTGAAAGAAAACCCACGAGGATCACATTTTCCATTCACAAAACTTTCAGCGTTACACGTGTACACGTAATCGCGGTTCATCCAAACAAGAATGGAACGCCACTTATACTGGAATCCACGAATCAGTACTTGCTATTTCTAAACTGGTACTTGGTTTGGTTGTTTTCCCTTTCTTTGACAAAAATCTCCTCTTTCCCTTCGCGTCGAACACAGAAATTTTGGCCTGACAGACATCTTTTGGCATTTTGTGGACACACACCTGTCTTGACAAGGAAGGTCACTCATTCTTGTGGCTTCGCCAATGGGTGTCCTTTGCATTGGCGGCAGAGCTGGATTCTACGTTTGAATGGCAGAAGCATTGCACATCAATCTGTTCTGCAATTCTAGCAAGGAACCAGTTGTCTTCGTGCCGTTTGTGTCAATGTTGTCTGACAACCAACCTCCTTCACTGCCCAAACTGCGCTGGTTCTTGTCGCAGTACGCACCAACTATCATTGTTGTGCATGATCAATGCTTCCACAGACCCGGGATTGTCGTCATTTGGATTCAGCGCGACGCACGACGTTGCCTTGTTCCGCGCTGTGGACTCGTCTCTCCTGAACCCTCCCGCCGCGCCACACTCGCTTTGATCTTTTCAGACAGTCTTCTTTGGCTGAATGATGGTCTCGAAGACATTTTAACAGATCTGACGGGACTGCGCGACTGAGTGTTTTTTTTCGGTATGAGTGCCTCAATTTTGTGTTCTCCATCTTCACTTGGCAAAAACAATTGCACGTTCTCCGGTGGAGAATGACCAACAACACAGACGAGACAGGTGTGGACTGTCAAGGGACATAATTTGCTCAGACACCTGCTGCTCAGGAATTGCCACTTCTCAGATGCGCCCCAACCACCTCTCAGAGGTCTTGTTGCAGTATCGCGAAAAGCCCAAAGCTGCGTGGAAACAAAACCCACATGCAGAAGCGCGTTGAAGCAAAATGAAAATTTGAAGTTATTTCAAGAGAACATGGCAACTCACACGGACATACCCAAACATCTCTAGTCATTCAAGATAATATTTTTGTCCTCTGGTCCATTTCCTGTTGGCTGTACAGGAAAGCACACAAAAAATGATCGGAGAAAGACTTCGCGTTTCCAGACACAAGTTTTCAGTGGCTTTGATCTTCGTGCGCAGTTTGAGACTGGGACTGAGACTCAGCTCCTGGTCTTTCTCTGGCCTACAATCATTTGTTGCGGTGGATGCACGTGAAAACAAGAGACAAAGCGGGGTTTATCATTTCGGAGTGCATGGAAAACAAAACCACAAAGCTCAATTCCTCATCTGTCTTGTGAATGCAGGACGTTAGTAGGTTCCCCCTTTGTGGGAGCTAATTACTTATCTCAATGAATGGCAACTCCATGCCAGCACCATAAAAGCCTCGTATCAAAAGTGCTGAACGCTTTGCACAAAGGAAAAAGTTGGTGTTCACAAGGTAAAATGGAAGTCGGATGTATTTCCGAGCAAATACACACAACACGTCCACAAACGAAGAGAGCAAAACTTGAGTTGCGAAGATCCAAACAGAGAAACCCACAAAATGATACCCATATCACTTGGGGACTTGTATACCACTGTTTGGTGTGGTCGTGCGTGTGCATATCAGGGCAGTATTACCCCATGTCATCTTTTGAATTTTGATCACAACAGCACAGGACAGTGGAAGTGTGCCTTGTCAACACGAATCCGCAGGTGGTTTTTTGCGACGTCTCACTGGAAAAGGTCGCACATTTCAGAGGTGTGTGACCACAACAGACATTTGCGAGCTCCAGGATCAGACAGTTTTTAGCTTGGTGGCAAAACCAGGAGCAAACATCTCCAAAGGGACCACGGTACCTTTTCGAATGTTCAGCTTGAAGTTTTGTCTGCAGAAAAGGGTTTTCGACACACTCAGAAAATAGTTGTGAACGTTTTCTTGTTTTGCCACACATTGTTCCTTTGAACAAAACACACGACAGATCTATGTTCAGTGGTTCAGTGGTTCCAAATTGTGATTGAAATGGCGACGTTTTGTTGCTCAAGCATTCTTCATTGGACCACAGTATTCCCCAGACACTGTTTAACTTGACAACAAGCTCAGGGAAAAACGCTGCAATTTGTGTCTTTGCTCAAAGTGCCCTTCACACGCAAATGATCGCCGGACTCTGTGGAAAAGGAAAAGCGTCTCACTTCAGAAAAGAACGAGGTGAGTCGCGTGATATTGTTTATCCACATCCGTCACACTATCCTCTGTGTGCAACGGCGACGTTCCCTGCATTCGAACAAGACACCGGTTCTGGTCTCTTTTCTCTCTACACGCATGAAACCATAGAGAACTGGAGACAGTGGCGATGATTCCGTTTTTGCAGCAGATGTTGGTGGTTAATGTCATAATTTTCTGTTGCAAGAGCACGAAAACCAGAGCCCGTGGTCTCAAGACAAACTCTTGTTTCCTGGCCTCAAGAGAAGAATAAACATGTCATAGACGGGGACAAGGGGACGTCGCACGCACCAAAACGTCTCGGGAGAGTACGAGGCTATTGAGAGGCCAACACTGGAGGAGGGAAAGAGACCCACATGAACACCCAATGGCGGGGGTGAAACAATGGCTTCAGCTGTCATGCAAAACGGCAAGCGCGCACCAGTGCAATTAAAATGCCTGCTGCATCACACCGGAGAGATCTGCTTCTCTTTGTTTGCGACCCAACAAATCCGCTGTTGAAAGTATTTACTTTCTCAGTGACAGGTTGTCAACCTTTTGTAATTACAGGAATCTTCAGCGTCTCCGAACTGTGTGGAACCTGTGCGGAGGGCGAACAGTGGGGCATCACCGGAGAGACATTGGGTGCTTACGTCCACGTCGGATGTCAGGTAGACGAGTCGTCCGCCTGCTGGTCTCGATCCAACCAGCATCGCTTCAACACACTTCATTCCCACCATTTCACGGAGCTCGGGATGCATTTAACTTTTCAAAACACTTTGTGCATAGAGCAGCGCACTGCTTGAAACGAAGCTGTGTCTACTTAGGCACGAAGCGTAAGCAGTTTGGGCGGCAAAGATTTTAACGAGAACAGACGGGAATCGAGAGAAAACTTTGCAAGAAAAACAAAACCTGCTGAGAAATTGCATCTTCAGCGCACAGACATGTCACAAGCAACAGATTTGCTCCCATTTGTTCACACATTTTTTCATTGAGAAAACAACACATTTCTCTCCCTCTCTGTCTCCCTCTCTGTCTCCCTCTCTCTATTTCTCTATCTCCCTCCCTGTCTGTTTCTCTCCGTCTCTGTACGTCTCGGCCTCTCTCCCTCCACTCCTTTTCTGTCTGTCTGTCTGTCTGTCTGTCTGTCTGTCTGTCTGTCTGTCTGTCTGTCTCTCTCTCTCTCTCTCTCTCTCTCTCTCTCTCTCTCTCTTCCTCTTCCCCCCCCCCTCTTTCTCATTGAAATGCTGCCTCAGTCAAGAGGCTTTTTTGCCTTTTGGTGTCTGAATATTTCTCTGTAAAACGCTGGTGGTGGGAAGTCGAAACAACTTAGAACTGCGCAACTGTCGAGCTCCACAAAACGGGAACGGTTCGTTCCAAGCGAATTCAGCACGATGGGACCTGAGCGGGAGTTCTCTCAACCTTTTGGAGCACGCCGTTTTCAAAAGGTTTCTATTCACGTCTTTCAGATAAAAAGAAGAATCCAGCAATCGAACAAAAGGCAATTAGAAATTCCAAACGAGTGCAAGTGCTGCTGTAAAAGGGTGTGCGGCTAATGGCGGTATTGAAGCAGGATTAAAATGGATGAGTGTCACTTCACAGAGGAATAATACTGCGTGACCTGGAAAGCAAACTTCCCGAGACCTGCACTCACGACGCAAACCTTCCCACAGTGGACCACACCTCCAGTAACAAAACAAAAATTATCCACATTCTGATTGTATTGAGAATGCTCACTGCAGCACATTGTGTTTGGGAATGAGCCGCTTTGCATTCCTACAACCTGCCTCGAAGGGTTGAGTGGCGCCTCATGTGAAACAAAGTGCGACTCTTCATTTGGCAAATCACAGCTGCAGTTGAAAATGGACGACACTGTCTCATGGAAGAGAGAAGTGGTGGGTGCTACACGAGGTGTGTTCAGCAGAACGCTGTTGTGGTACTGCGGCATCGTGCTGCTGCTGCTCACGCAATGTTTGCGCTGCGGCGCCGTTCAGCAGGGAGATGATGGCGAGGCGCCCAGGGCGGACGCGTCCCCCGGCCCCGCCCAGCTGGGGAAACCGCTGAACCCAGGAGACGGCGCCGTTGCGCTGACAGAGGCGGCCGCCGTCCCCAACGCCAGCTCTGCGGACGATACGACGACGAGTGGCCCGGCGGCGCCGGAGGACCCGGACGAGCAGACGCTGCGTACGCTGGCGTACTGGATGAACGCCGTGCTGACCAACGTCATCGTGGTGCTCGGCACCGTCAGCAACAGTTTGACGATCGTGATCCTGACGCGCCGCGCCATGCGCTCCTCCACCAACATCTACCTGTCGGCACTCGCTGTGTGGGACATCATCGTGCTGCTGTGCACAGCGCTGCTCATCGGGCTCGAAGCGATCCCCGAGTGCGTCGCCTACCGCCAGTTCGCCTACGCCTACATCGTGTCCTACATCTACCCGGTCGCGCTCATCGCGCAGACCGCCACCATCTGGCTGACCGTCTCCTTCACAGTCGAGCGCTTCATCGCTGTTTGCCATCCGCTCAAGGCGGCGCGCATGTGCACCATCAAGCGCGCTAAGATCGTCATCTTCGGCGTTTCACTCGGCGCGACGCTCTACAACATCCCTCGCTGGTTCGAGTACCGCGCCGTGCGCTTCTTCGACAAGGGCACCAACCAGACCATAAACGTAGTGCAGCCGACGAGTTTTGTGGAGAACCCGCTGTACACACAGATCTACTTCTCGTGGCTCTATGTGCCCATCATGTGCATCATCCCGCTCGTCACGCTCGCCATTCTCAACACGTGCCTCGTTCTCGCCGTGCGTCGCTCGCAGAAACAGCGTAAGGACATGAACGTCCGCCAGTCGCGTGAGAATAACGTGACCATCATGCTGGCGTCCGTCGTCGTCGTGTTCATCTTCTGCCAGGTGCCGGCGCTCGTCTACAACTTGGCGTACGCCGTGGACCGCGAGTACGTGGAGCAGCGGAGCCGCGGCTACCGCGTCCTCTCCGTTATGCGCAACTTCCTCGTCACCTTTAACTCCGCGATCAATTTCCTCCTCTACTGCGCGCTCGGTCAGAAGTTCCGCCGCATCTTCATTCACACCTTCTGTAAGCGCTGCATCAACGACACCTACATGCCAATGTCGGGTATCCACCAACACATGACAGCAGCGCAGTTCGGCGGCGCTGCGCACTATGGCGGCGGAAACCCGCACCACCCACACGCCGCCAAGCCGGCGCGGCAGTACTGTGGCAACTCGCACGCCATGATGCTGGTGCGGGACAAAGGCGGTGCACGGGGCGGGTTGACACCAGACGCGCTCACAAGCTGCTCAACAGCGACGACGACGACGACACTGCCGCCGACACTGACGAGCTCGTCGCGGGAGGAGAGTGCGCTGCTCGACCCGGGACCCGCAGTCACATCCACCGAGCCCCGAGAGGTAAACCCACAGACATGACTCTTTGGGTCAGCGTCTCCCGTAAATAGTTGATCAAAGAAGGCCGACAGACCAAAACCAACCAGAAGAAATTTGCCCAGGACCGCTCCCAATTTGATGGGAACTTCGGGATCAGGGGAGACAGTTTTTCAGTTTGTGATGCGACACATGAGAAAATGTCACAGACCAGATCTACGAGTGGAGACGCACCTTGGAGAACCTTGCGTACAGAGCCATGTCAGTGGGAAGGTGAATCACAGACGGATGAAACATGAAACGCAAATGTTTTTTGTGTCACAAAGTCACCGAGAAATAGATGGAGTTTTGTTGCTTGGAAAAGAGAGATGACAAAAAGATGAAGAGCGGAACAAAGGAAGCAGGTGGAAGACAGATTTGCACTTCCAATGCTTCACAAAAAACTTCCCGTTGCTTTTGTTGAGTTTCTGTAAGGTTGCAACCACACGAATGTTTTTCTCTCTGAGATTCAAATGTTCGCAAATGTCAGCAATTTCCCTGAGCACAGGTGCAAGAAAGTTTTCGTTCACGCGTGGTTGTTTTCGTTTCAGGTGCGGACCTACACAGCGCCGCGCAGCTCGCAGCGCGCCGCCGTCTCCCCGCCTCCCGCCACCGCCGCGACCGCCGCCGCCGCGTGCGACAGCGATACAGACGGCTACGACGTGGCGCTCGAGCACCTGCTGACGGCGTCGGAGAAGTCGGACGCCAGCCTCACGCCCAACTACGCACAGCACGGCGGCGGCAGACCGCGCCTGTTCGGCATCAAGAACAGCGTTCCTGTCACCTGATGCGGGCCACAGAGTGGTGAGGACTCAGTGAGGCTCAGGTACCAAGGCTCAAGGTTGGTGTCTGGTTGGGGCATGTCACTTCATGCAGAGATGGAGCTGTCAAAATCCTCTGCTCGACAGACACGGCAGAAACGCCGCTTGCAAGTCTCAAGGGACAAACGCAACTGCAAGGCGGTCTTGGAGGGGGTGCTGTTTCTGAAGCACAAGGAAGAAAATGATGACCAGTTCCTACCTATTTTCCCTGAAGCACATTATTTTCCTATGTGCGTTCACCTCAAAGGCGAACTTTTTCGTTTGCTCACAAACGTGTGCTGAAGCAGTAAAGAAGACTTCAACTCCGGAAAGCCAAAAGGAATTTCCAAACATTGACAACAGGCAACAACGCCAGGTGAAAGCGAACAAGGACTTCAACATGTTTGGCCTGCTGTTGTGCGACACGTTGCGGAAACAGGCCAAACCTTCAAAAGACCAGATCTGTCATTACCAGCGTCAGGGAGGTGCCAGTGTCTTTGCAATTGAGAACAGCACAACACTAGTGCACCTGAATCCAAAGAGAGACCCCTAATTTAGTTGTCGAGAAGCCAGGAGCAATTAGTCCACAACCAACGAGCATCCGCCGCCGCTTCCGCTGCGGCCGAGTCAGCACCGGAGTCGGCAGTGCTCGGCGCGCGGCGTTTCGTTTCACCATGACAACGTTCGGCAGAAGCAGTCTTCACCTCATCAGAGTTTTGAAAGGTCCGTGCAGAACTCTTCTTGAAATTACGAGGACGAAAACTTGTGTGTGTGTCAAGGAGTTCTTCGCCACCTCTTGTAGTCGCTGCGGTTCTGGTGAGCAGCAGGTGCGTGGAAAAAGAATCACGAACACCGAGAGTGACAGGTGAAATGTGGAGAACCTTCCTGTGAGGTTTCTCCATCTCTGTTCAAACTGCAACCGACACGGAAGACACAGTTCAATCACTTCAGAAGCAAGCTTGCCGCCACAGACAACCTCTGTTTTTGCATTCTTGTTGCAAACATGTTTGATCTCCACTCAACTTTGATCAGGGCTACGGTTGGATAAACGAAAAGATACGATTTCTCAACGCTGAAAGCTAACTGGGGAGACGCTTTGGGCGACATAGAAGGATGTCCGATGACGCTTTCAGTCAGATAATACTCTGGTGACTTCTTCCCTCAGGCCTCAAGAAACACATATGCACACGATCTCCGATTTACGGCTGTTTGTTTCAAGAACAACACCCAGTGAGGAGTGTGCATAGACACAGCAAAGGGCAACAGTCAGGATGTCCTGTCCTTGACGTTGAGAAGAGGTGCTTTTTTGTGGCTCGCACCGCTGAATGAAGTTTCAGGATTTTGCCGATGGGGCATGCACAGCAAAAGTTTCTCAACTGGTCTGGCAAAAATGATGAAATTATGCATGCGGCGGTCAAGGATACTGGCCAAATGCTTCCTTTGAGGATCAGGATCCGGTTGGGTTTGTGTTTTGTTTGACACGCAACAAGGTTGCAAGTTGCAACATTGCAAGTTTCTTTTGACATTGGCCACGCATTGGGGCGGCGGGGAGGGGGAGAACACCTCTGAAACTGGCGAGGAGCACGTCGGGCGCTCCCATGCACTTCCGGATGTATGTTGTTCCTGGAGGCCTGGACCTTCAGTTTGTTTGTTGTGATAAAAAAGTCTCTCAAAAGGCCTCTTCTCGAATTCCCACATCTGCACTTGAGGTCCCCGAAATTTCACGTTGCTTCAGTGATTGACTAAACTGCTAATTTTTTCCACGTACAATTAATGTGAGCGAAATCCGAGAACAGCTTTACCATTCAAGAAATGAAATTGTGAATGAAACATCACTGCAAGTTTCATGTGTCTGTTCAACATTTCTCGTACGTAACTTGTGCAAACTTGAAATTTTTGAAGCCGACCAAAAACATTTGAAGCAATATCTGACACTGTCATTGGATGCTGGCTGTGCGCGGAGGCGGCTCCCGGCACCTCCTCCACCGGCGCGGCGCCGCCACGACGTCGCACAGGCGTCTCCTGAGAAATAGCTTCTGTCACACGACTTTACAACCGTCGAGCACTGAGCGATGAACTCGTGATTCGGTTTGGAACTCAGTGCTGTGTGAATGTGTAATGAAGAGAAGATGTTCTATTCACATCTCTCTGGAGGTGGAAAATCCAGTTTTTTTCAACGCTAATGGATGTTGTCACAAGGGGCTGAGAAATTGCAGAGCAGTATAAATAAAAGTCTTATGTACATGTTGTGTGACAGTTTCTTTCCGTGTACAATGTACTGTGAAAAGTCCGTTGCATTTGCTGTGGACTGTGCTTTGTGATTTTCTGTGAAAGCTAAAAAACCGGCTTGTACACAGGTTCGGATGGCTGCGAGCTATGTCTCGTCATCCCTATTCATTTGAAGTCAATTTTTCACGAGCCATGCAACCACCATGCACACGCGTCTGAATAAATTCATGAACGATCGAAGCATTCCTTGGCACGTTTTGTTTCTTTCTTGCTACGATGAGCCGAAACTGGACCTGACTGTTCCCACCCTTGTCGGAAGGGGTTATTTCTAAAGAAGCCCCAAGAAATAGCGCTCGTCACACAAGCAGTTTGGGGACCTTTATTTAAATGTGGTGCAGTCACAAGGCAATTGCTCACAAATGGAGTCTGGATGTTGTTCTCAGGGAGCTTGGATTCAAACATCCCAGTCTGACAGAACAACTGGACAGCTTCCTCACTCAAGGTACGTATCACTTGGCCCGCGCCTCAGGAAGAGTGAGAACCTCATGTTTTTGCTGGACTTTATCAGCAAAATTCTTCCCGAAAACTGATGCGATTGAGATCAGCTGGGGCAGCGGTTACCCACACAGCCCCAAGGTTAGACCCACAGGCTCTGCAAACACGGAGCAGCACGCAGCGACCGCACAGGCTTCGCGCCGGGTCGTGGTTGTTGTTTCAGCAGAGCCACTCAGAACCTCATTTCGGAACATTTCGTTCACTGCAATGTGATTGGCAACTCCACCATTACAAAGTTTGGCTAACTACAGTTTCAGTGAAAATCGTGACTCAGTTTCCTTTGGTTGGTCTTCTGAACGCACAGAACACGGATTTATCAAAGCTGTTCTCACTCCAAACAGATCCCGCTGGGCAGAAGGCAACAGCCATGTGTGAGGCCATGTCAGGTTGAATCTTCTTCGTTCTGAACAAGCTTTCAAGAAAATCAGCACCTGCAGTTTTTCGTTGTGCACCTGCAATGTCTCCTGTTGGTGTCACTCAGGCGGAAGGCTTTCTTGACAACTGAACTGTTGCTGGGTGTTTCGAACAAGACCCCAGATCAGCGCCACAACAAGGCTCTGCAAGGAGAAAAGAAGAATCGCAATTGCATTGCTCTTACTTTCCTGGAAAGAAAGGTGAAAATGATTTTGTATTCGACGCACTCCAGAAGTTCTGTTGCTTGAGTTCTTCCTGTTCTTTCAGTGCTTCTTGAGGAAACTAAGTTTCGAGGAAGGCAATCTGGCACAGGTTGGCAGTTGCCTTTCTTCCCAGATCTTTGTACGTACGTACTGAAAATACGGTGGTAAGCTATTCATTGCCTTGTGACACAGACCAACCACACGAGTGGATTTGAGTGAGAAAACAAGGATCATCAAAGCCAACAGCTCCAGGTCATAAGAGACTTTGGGAAAACAGATCCAAAAAGCGACGACTCCTTCTTGCATAACCACGTCGTCTAAGTGTGGCCACCTGTTGGGTTTTTGAAAATCACGTGAAAAATCACACGGGACGGGTTTGTGACGAATTCGTGGGTCCGACTTGCAAGCACAAAACCCACCAGCTTAATCTCCCTATTATCCGGCGCTTTTTCAGTTGTGCTAAATTCCACCTCCAACTCTTGATGAAGAACGTAACCAGGTGATTCATCTTTCGCTGCTGCCGCCTGCTTTCAATCTGCCTCCCGTGGTCTTGCATTTGCTTCTGTGCAAAGCCGCTTTATTTCGTGCTGTGAACTCTCCAAACGCGACCACACTGCGCACGCATGAGGGCTTAAAAGAAAGGCCAACAAATTTTGAGTGGTCGTTCTTGCCCAAGTGACCTGCAACTTGTCACAATTGCAGATTGGATTTGACCAAACAAACTCTCACCAAAAACGCTCTGATGTTTTGGTCAAACTGACCATCCAGAACCGGATGGACCCACAGACCAGGCAACCAGACTGGCGAAACCAAACCAATGCAACATGATTGGTGCAACGAGACAAGCACAACCAGACTGGAGCAACCAAACCAGTGCATCCAGACTTGCGTAAAATGACCAGCATTTATAAGCAGACAGGTTGTACCAGTCTGGTTGCACCAGTCTGCTTGTGCTTGTCAAGGTTGGGTCCAAGGATTTGGGTCCAGTTTCACAGGTCTGGGTCAGGTTTCACAGATCCAGGTCAGTAACTGCAACACAGACAAAGTTTAGGGACAAGAGAAGAGCAAACCACATCAGTGCAACCAGACTGTTTCACCCCGACTGGTGCAACAGTTTTATGGGTCTGGGTCCACTTTCAACCAGACCAGCATCACTGAACCAATTCAAATGGGCCCATGCAACCAGACCAATGGTAGATCTGGCCTTTGACAATTCTAGTTTCCTGTGTTCAGTCAAGCCACTTTGCATGCTCTTTGCTCAGAACGCGCAAGGTGGCTCAAACAAACCAAAACCTTTCTCACACTGAAACCTTGACACAGCTGAATTGTCTGTTCATGAGCAGAGTTCAAAAATCCTGAACAAGGTGGGAATGGTCCAAACAATTTCAGACAAGGTTTCAGAAAGGACGAAACGTACTTTGAAACGTAGTTTGACTTCACAAGGTCTGTGTGTCTGAAGTTTCAGAGAAAGATTTTCTTGACACAGAGCAGATTGCCCTGTCAAGACGGAAGGTTGGAATCAACTTTGGATGAGGTTCCAAACATGACCAAACCACTGAGCCGCCTCTGCAATTTGGTTTCACCCAGCACATGCTTTCCACTATTCAAGTGGGATCCCAGTTATATCCGAACGGAATTCGCGCAAACCTGCAGGAAGGCAGCGTGACGTTTTCTCACAATGATGTATTTTGATTTTAATGAACAATTTGCGATGGAAACTGAAAAGATTTGGAAGACTCCTACGAGCCTATCTGGGCAGTCTCCCTCCGCGTAAGGAGAGAAAGAATGCTGCTTTCAACGTCCCACACCCGGGTTGAAATGAACACGAAATCACCGTCCACACGAATCCAGGCAGAGTCCGTCCCCAGAGCGATGCGTTCAGAAGTTGACACTTTGGACTCAAAAGCGACTTAACGACGACTGGACAAAATGAAAAGACTCAGAAAAAATCCTCAATACAAAGAGTTTATTTTTTCACCTTTTCTGCTTTGGTCACGAAATATGGGATTTTCTTCTCCTTCCTGACCATCACGCACTTCACTTTTGTCGTCAAATGCCTGGACAGCTCTGTCGTTGTCTGTGAACCAGTTGCCGCTAAATTCTCCCAATCAGCCCGAGCTGATGTAAACACACCACACCAGGCGAAGCTTTAAGGAACAAAGGCTCGGAATCAAACTTTTGGCACAAAGTGCTTCAGTTCCCAGTGAAACAACCAAACTCAAGACTCTGTTCAATCTGGCATTTTCCAGTGCACCTGCAATGGAAACACGACGTGTAGGACTCGCCTTAAACCCTGTTCTCCAGCAGACTGTTCTTTCAGATTTTGTGACACCCTCACACTGTGTAGATCCACCAAAGAACAGGAGGCCGACCCAGTCCCGACTAAGTTCCGACCCTGAAGGGGATCCAACTCGGCTCCTGCTTTTTATCATTGGTCGAAAGCGATTTAGTTTTTTTCAGGGGTTCTGGATCGGGGCCTCGGGCCCTGGAACCACTCAGCGTAACGGATACACATACACAAATAGACAACACACACACACACACACACTCACAACACCAACACCAACACCAAAACTGACACCAACTGCCAACGCAACAGTGGGCAAAGATTGCGTTCTCGTCCCTCCTTGCCTCAGCACGGGCAACTTTATGATGTTCTAGATTTCATTTCAAGCGTTTAAAACCAGCCTCCATGAAAAGTCTCACTCTTGTTCAGTCCCATGTGTGCTCTTTATGCACATTTTTCTTCACTCGAGATGGGATGCTTTTTGCGGGTGTCCCTGGCGGCTGGTGTCGGCATTACGTTTGTTGACTGCACGAAAAGGTGGCATTCTCTCTCTCTCGCCTTCACAACTTGTGCTCCCCACGCCACTAGTCAGCAGCACATTTCGCGGATACTGTTTGTTTTCATCCACCATTTCTCAAGTTTTGTGACATCTGGAGTAATTTACAATCGGAGAATAAACAAGTGAAGAAGGCACGAAACGTCAAAAGGTCAGTGTAGACTCCCCATAGTGTTGTTCTGTTGACCACTCGATGTCTCTGGCTCTCAGAAGTGCAAAATCGTCTGTTCCATGACACAAGACGATTTCATGCCTCTACTGGTCAAACAAAGGCTGTTCTTTGTTTGGGGGGGGATAACTGAATTTCAGCTCGCGAAAGACAGAGACAACAGTTGAAATCTCCCGTCGTCCATCTGCACAGCTTCTCTCTTAGTGCACCCGACCTCCACAAAAGCACTCGGGCTCGAGAATGCAATATCTTTGGGCACGATATCCATGGGCACGTGAGCCTTTCCAACATGTTTGTTTTCACTCAAGGCGTATTTACAAAGGGATTTGAGAGTTGGATATTCAAAGTGCAAAGTGCCAGGTCTACATTCAGTGGGGATCACGAGAGTTCTCAGAAGATCTGTGGGGGCCGACGTTATTCTGCTATCTTGCTCGGCTTTTGGTTCCAGGAGAATATAATCCTGGTTCAGTTTCCTTCGATTTTCTTGAGTCAAAATCTATCTTGTCCTGGCAAAACCTGTTCTGGAAAGTGCATCATCAGGCCACAAACTGAATGCAGACCAAAATACCAGCCTTTCTGTCTCTGATTCACGAATCCATCTGAAGCCATTTTTATGATTGGAATTTTGTGTGAGTCCAGCTTGACCGTATCCCTTGTGCACAAGCCTGATTGGTGTCCTTTGGTTGCATCTTGTCAAAGGCAGATGTTCGACAGGGATGCATGTGGTCAGCTTGAAGTGAAACGCATTCACCGAACTCTCTTCAGAAAATGTGCTGATGACTTTCAGGCGAATGAAAAGTTCAGCTTCATCAGAATCCTCTGTGTTTTATCAAGCCAGAAATCAAAAACGAAGCTCATTTTGAAGATATTCATCTTCTCAACTCGTTGCTGTTTAGAAGTAGGAGTGGGAGTCAGAGGTTCAGGAGAGCACTTTTCAGTGATTGAGAAATGGGCACGGATCCATTTGACCTCCTCTCTCGGTTGCGTGTTCTTCATTCCAAATAAAACTGACAATTAAATTTGAAGTATTTCTTTTCAGAACCTCCCAGAGCAACACGAAAGCGCAGGTGAGTACGGAATTACCGGCCTCCATCGGACAGCGGAAGTTTCTGGGTTTTCTGTCAAATGGTTGAACAAATCCACGGGTTGATTCAATTCGCTCCCATTACGTACAACAGCACAGTCAAGGCTTGTCGGGTTACCAAACAGACGGCGCGGGTTCACCTTTATTGCTCTCTGCTATTTCTCTGCGTTTCAAAGTCGACTAGTCATGAATACACTCAACACGCCCAGTGAATGCGTTCTCAAACCATGAATGGAAGAACTCAGACGTGCATGTGCAAAAGGATCTTTGTGAAGCACAAGGATCTTTCTGAACTCGCGCAAGCAAATTCCTGAGGTGAAATTACTGCTCGAAGTTCTGCACATGCAAGCCAAAAATTCTTGCTTGTTTGCAGAAGAGGTCTTTGGGAAGAAAATCTTCGAATAAGGTTTTGCACTGTTGCACTCGTATAGCCTGTCCAGCCACACAAGTTCACACTCCGTGCCTCGTTTGAAAGTTACGCAATAGCCTTTCAGCGTATCAGAGGACTGATCTTCCATCATCTCCGAGGCTGTGAATCTGCCCAGATATTTGAGCAATGGGGAGAGGAGTCACACACGGTTCCGCCTCACAACAGATCACACACAAACAAGTGCGCATTCTTGTCCTTCTCTCCTGAAAACATGGACAGTGATTTGAGGAGCATGACATGTTTCTCTGAACCTTGAAATGATTGTGGTCGTCTTGATCTCACATGCTGGTACCATTGCAACGTCGGAATGTGGAGGCTTGAAATTTTGAATCATACAGGTTTTTAAGTGCAGAAGCTTCTTATGAAGGAGTACCATTTCAGTAGCATACAGGACCTGAGCGAATCCAGAATTGGGTTTGAAGGACCATAGGCAATCAGCCTGAGGTTTTCAAATTCACATTGCGAAAACAAAATGGAACTCAATCAAGGAGGAATCAACCTCTTCGCCCCCGGGAGACCCCAACGTCCTTCCGAATCAGGTCAAATTTTCTCTGCAGAATACGTTGCGAGGAATTGAGAACTGTTTCACACAACAGTTTTGTCCAACGTCCATTAGTCGTGCGGACGTGAAGGGAAATGCAAAAGCACAAGCTGCTGACAACGAGACGTTGATGGAACGGCGGCTCGTCAACACGATCGTTTTGTCTCCCCAGCAGCTTCGTTGCAAAGTAAAGAGCTTGAAACGATGTTTTTCACGCTGAAATGGGGAATGATGTTTCCCCATCAAAAGTCTTTTCAGTCTCAGAACTGGAATAGCGTAGATTCCATATTCTCGAGCTGAGGTTGTGATATCAAGAAAAAACACTAGAGGGGTTGGTGTGGGGTGACTGAAACCAGCACTGAAATTAAAAAAAGGTGGTCACTCTGCGTTGCTGAAGTGTTCTTTTGTCCAACCTGCCTCATTGCATTGCGTGCATGTTTTTGTCTTTTCCCAGTTCAAACACTCCTGTCATGCCGACGTACCAATGCATGAAAGAGGAAGACAAGAATACCCAAGAAGGTGGTCCGCAAATCAAGTTACGTTGATCATTCGCAAATCACAAGCCTTGCCTCGATTCGTTTGGCTTGTTCCGCTATTGACCTGAAATAGTTTCACGGCAAAATGCTCTTGTAATTTCACGGCTATGTTTGCGTCGGAGTGAATGTCATTCTCAATTTTCCAAAGGAATTTTCAGGGACTTTGTCCAAGGAATCAGCGAGGCATGTTTCACGTGCAACCAAATTTGCATCAGGAAAAACTTTGCCCGGGTTTGATCTCCACATTCCTGAAGATGCGTTTCAATCCGACTGTCAGTCCCTTGTTACCTTGCTGTTGCATTACAAATGAAATTCACAGTAAATTTGTTCCTTTTAACCCTGTTCTTAGGAGGCTGACACCTCTAAAGATGAGCGCAGTGCTTTCCGGGGTAAATTGCTGGATGTCTTTCAGCTGCGTCTTTCTTTACGTTTGACAGCACTTGAAATGCACGGGCCAATGAAATGCGCAAATTGAAGCCATCACACGAGCAATATTCTTGTTTGGTTCCTGGAACTTTCACGACTGTCTGCTTGAAAGTACGAGGCCTGAACAAAGTGCAAAGTTTGGGGCGAAAGAAAGACAATCGCTGAACAGTTTCCAAGGCATGAAATTGTTTACTTTCTGCTGAATTGTTCACCCATTTGAAGCTCTTTGAAGCCTCAGGCCTCGGGAAAGAAATATTTCTCACCACATTTGTGGTGCTGTGTAGTTTCTGTTCGTCTTGTTTTCTTTCGAAAGTGTCCAAACTTTGAAATGTGGAAATCATTTGGCCGAAGTAGCTTCCCTTGCATTCTCTTCGTGAAAAAAATGTTCAAATGTTCATGTTATGATGAAATTTTCTTCACGAGCAGGCAACCGATTTTCCAGGCTGCACGCTTGTTGTCACCTCCCTTCACCCTGTGTCCTCAGCCTGAATCACTAAGTTTCTTTTCACGTTGCACGTTCTTTTTCACATTCATTGAAAATTGCCAACCTTTTCGCCCAAATGCAACAAAGCGGATCTATGAAGCTACCAAACTTGCGACATCAGGCAGCACACTTTTGTGTGGCGGAGAGAAGAACAATCTGGTGCGATTGCAATCGCAGGCTGATTTCTGCAACTTCCCCTGCAACGCCTGACCGATTGTTCGGTGCCAAATCAGGGTCAGGCCTATGGTAGCATGTCAGACCAACTTTCACGGCCCAGTTTGATGACCCCCAGCCGGCCAACGCCCCCCACCCTCCCGATGAATCTGACAGGGTCTTGCAGTTCGTTTGGAAATTTTTCCAACAACTTTGTTTTGGATCCTTTGCCTGAGCCTGGATCAGTGTCTGTGCTTCTGTCCCACATTCCGTCACTCTGCGCAATCGCCGCTTTTTCTAAATAGAAAATTCACCGTGGCGTGCAATGTGCTTGAGATCATCCCTTCAGGAAGAGATTTGAAAGTCTCTTATTCATGAAATCGTGAAGGTTTGGAATGTAGATGTCAAACGTGTTTGCGATGCCCTCTTGGTGAACGAAATCGAAACATTCGGAACACAACAGGTTCATTCGTCCTGTTCTGTGACACCATTCGGAAAGGCAGTTTGAGACGATGTGCTGCGCCGTGCAACACAAAATAAAGACGGTTTGTCAACTTTAAAGTTGGGCTTCCAATGAGAGCTCCACCTCCAGATACGCGCGCATTGTGACTTGGTTCACTCGAAGTGAATGATGAAATGGGTGCGTGACTGCAGCTGCGACTGACTTTCCCAGGCTCTTGCCCGAGCTCTTCACACCAGCATGTGAAGGTTGCGCTGGTTCAGTTGCCAAAATGGTAACTATTCACAGGAAAATGTCACATGCATGCAAACGGTCCCGGACGATGTGTCCAGAAAGTTTCTGTACTTTGAACCTCCGAAGAAATCTGTTGTGAACCTCTCCACCTGGATGGAGGTTATGCCTTTCTCCTTGGTGAGACAACCACCAAATGACCGCAAGGACAGTTTCTTTGCTTGTGTACACGAGCAGGCTACACTTTGCTTGATGAGGCCCCACAGCAGAATCCATGAACCCAGAAAGCTTATCATGGTTCTTCTTGCACTTTCCCAGGATAGTGTGGTGTTTTTCGTCACAGAAAACAACATGTATGACGAACGTGCACACACCATGTGAACGTCTTTGTGTCGACCCTTGCTGGTGAAAACTGCAGAGTCCAGGACAGCCTGAGCTGAAAAAAATTTATGACGGAAAAGGATGGCACCAGCCACGCACTTTGAGTAATCGTCTTTTTGCTCGGGAACTTTGAGTCGCTGCAGTCCTTTTGAACTCAGACGTCAGATTATGTTTTGTTGCAGACACGAGACAAATATACCTTCCGGACTGGTCCAACTATAGTACCTCCACGAATGTACGATCAGAACTGCATGTGTGAGCCATTGCTGACATCTACCTTGTTGACTTCAGCACGCTTCTGAGCCAATTGCACCCAACAGTTTGAACACGATCAGGCTGGTGGTCTCTCACAATAGCACTGTCTGCTCAATCAATAGGAATCTTATGAAAAAGTTATGTTTTGTTACCATGACGACGGCGACGGGCCGCCGGAACACAACTGTGCGACAGCGTATCAGCTGATACTGGCGGCCCCATTAAACTTGCATCTGCTCGAGCCGAGCGCACACGCCGCACCTGGCGAAGCTGCATCTGCCGAGAGACAAGCGGCGTTGAATTCTGCCCTGATTTGTACGGATTAAGCGTGATCAAGTGTGGCATGTCAGACATGAGTTCGGAGTACACAGACATGTGTTGGACTGCTGTCAGTTGAACAATGTGAATCCTCGTGACAAAGGTAGGACCGTTCACTGAGACGAGACACGCGTCCCTTCCTGCGCTGTGCACCTTTCGGTTCCACAGCGTGGTTCTGTGATACTAATTTTCTTACAAGGTTCGAAAATTGTTATTCGCTGAAGCACTTCGTGCCTTTGTCCGAAACGTGCCGCTCTTTCCAAGCCTGGCCGCTGGGACTCTGAGATTGAATGCACCTCAATAACCTTGAAAGCAAAGTCGTGTATGACGAGGAGTGGGTGGTGGGTTGACTTCGGTTTCGATGTTCAAGAAAGCGGTTGACAGGAAATCCAGCTCAGAAGAAAATCAGGACAACACAGATCAGCAGAAACTTAGTAAGGGAATGGCGATTCAAACTTCTGAGTTCAAGAAAGGAACAGTTTGTGCTCAGAGTGTGGTGCACTCAGACAGTGATTCTGTCTCCGGCACAGACGAGAAGTGTTAAACCAATTTCAACAGACACGAGGTGAACGATCAAGCTCCGTGTATGAACTCGGTGGGTAAAGTGTAAGCAAATGAGTTTGCACTGGAAGCGCTCCAAGTCGCTCTGCAATGAAAAGTTCGCGTGTGACGGACCTCGGGGGACCTCAATGCCAAAATGGTCACCACATGAATTTCCTTGTGGGTGCTGTGCAAAAGAACTGTTGCTGTTGCTTCATTTCATGCAACGAATGGCAAAAACCGGGAGCCTTCGTGTCAAGGACACTAAAGTTATGAATTGGAAAGTCTCCACCCAAACCACAGGCAGGCTGGCTTCTTTCCTTGTGAATCCAATCACGAATATGACGCAGTCACTCCTTTCATGACCGGGCCACATTCAGAGTTAGTAGACTTCACATGGTCTCTTGTTGAAAGTAGCAGTGCTCCTGTGTGGTCCGTTTGGTTGATGCTGTCACTGTGGCCGACGGATCAGCTCTTCTCACGTTCCAAGGAGACTGAACAGGTCCACTGGCCCTCGTGCTTGTCTCTCTTGTACTGGTATACTTGATGGAGCCAGCTATGTTCTGAATGTTCAAAACGGGTTGAGTAAACTTCTGAGATCACTCCTTGAGCAACACGAGGGGTATTGCTCGGTCTCCTCAACAACAGGCCAGAAAGTCACACGGAAAAATCTGGTGTTCCATTCCGTTTGTGGACAGTTTGCGTCAATTGAACGAGCACGCCTGTTGTGGCCTTTTCCTGGTTTCTGCACATGGTTTGTCTTCACCGCAGGCCAGGCTGCGCCGTGGGCCTGGATCTTGTATGTTCAGGGACAGTTGATTTTCATTGGCTACACCCAACAATCCGACGTCAGTGCACACGTATGTTGATAAAGTCTGGGATGTTCTGTTTGCATTTCACGAGGTGGTGTGTTTGCATTGCATGCAACTTATATGTTCCACACATATCTGATCGGCCTGGACAACTTGAAGCTACTCCAGCCTGGTTCTGAGACGTAAAGACTGAAAATCAACATCGGGCAGCCTTCAAAGCTGCTCTTCAAAGTGGGGAATCTGGTTGTTCGGCAGATGAACCCAGGAAATTCTCAGTTGTGAAGACAGGTACTCTGAGCTGGCAAGTTCATTTCAGAAGGAAGACTGGCTTCAGCTTATCAATTTGCCCGAGAGTTCTCCTGAGTTGAAACCGCAACAAAACGTTGACCCCAAAAGCTTTGTTCTGCTTCTGGATTCTTGGAGCTTCCTTGTCATAGCTTCAGACCAACAACCTTGTTTGCTTGGCACAATCCCTCAGCCAAGAGGTACCACCTGATCAGGCAACAGACAGCAGGTGGCAGGTACTGTATGCTTCACACCGTGAGCACACAGCTCACGTCAAACTGAAGAACATTTGTTGGCGTGGGCACTGCAGGTCAGCCGATCATGAACTGTGTGTTGTGCATTGAGAAGTGGATCTTTAGAATCTAACTGAAGCTGTGGAAGACACAGTCAAAGCGTCAACAGCTCAGTTGGGACACAGGTTGTCTTTCAAAAACTGCTCTGCAGAAGATGGACTCACTTCACAAAGCCTTGAGGGTGAATCTTCCACACGATTTGACCACTTTCATTTGTGTTTCCTGTCGAAAAGAAACGTCTTTTCAGGCACAGTTCGAACTCTGCGCTGCGCGGCTTGTGCATAAAATCAGCACTTCGCTTCATTCAAATGAACTGCTGTTTACAAAACGATGCATCTGTGAATCAGTGGGAAAAACACAGGCCACGACGCTGCGTACGTTCATTCGGGTTAAGTGTATTGACATTTAGTATTTTCATAGCAATGAAAATAGTTGTCATGGTTTGCTCTGTATTTCGCCAAAAAGCCGTAGAATGCAAGATTAGTTTGCAAAATCGTAGGATCGAAGATTTCTTCCTGTTGCATCTGGGTCTGGACCAGATGTTTGCACCCCCCCCCCCAAGACTTCGTTCAGTAACTGTGTGAATCAATCAAACATGAAACAGACTGATTCTGTCACACGTCTTGAGCGTTGTTTTCCTTTTGTCATCCCACAAGAACAACGTTCGAGGTCTGCATGGGCTTTCCCTTTTTGTGATTCAGACAATTGGAAGAGAAGGCTCTTGAAAATGTGTCCACGGATGGTCTGGATTGTAGGAGGAACCATTTCCGTGTCTGGTTCTGGAAAGCAGACAACTGCAATGCCGGTCTGCAACAGCAACTTTGAAGACAAACACATTGGGCACAAAAGTACGTGCACGTAGAACCGCGCAAGTGAAAAAGTCGGGAAAAAGCAGCTGAAGTGTGACAGGAGAGAAGCCGAGACAGGGCATGGACCAAAATTGTTTGTTGGTGGGAGTCAAAAAGACGAAATGCTGAAGCTTCATCAAGGGATGACTTAATTTGACCTTTTGAAACTCTCGAAACACTTGGAGATTTTCGCCCTCCTTGCACAACCCAGGACTGATGATGTCTGAATCTTCGGCTTCATGGGCCCCGACACACCAAATCGTTCTCGTGAACAAAACAGCATCATTCCCGAGATAGATTCAGAGCAATCACTCTCCAGAAAATGCCGACCTTTTCAGGAAGCACTGAACTGAATGGTACACACTGAAACATTCCAACCAGAATGATCATTCTCCAAAGAAGGTCACTCCATGTGAATCCTGATCAGATCATTCGAGAGAGAAAAATTCAGTGTCCAAAATAAACAAATGTCTGTGGTGCATTCCGCATGCTGTCACAAACATATTTCATTCAAGATTTCAAATTTTGTTTTTGATGGGATAACCAACGAACCAAAACTTTGTTTTTGATGGGAGGAACTGACAATGACCTGTGGATTCAAGTTTCCAAATATTTGGGAAGAACATATGCAGATTCGAACACTCCCCAGAACGCCAAGCATTCTCCAGAGAATGATCCAGGTACGTGTGGTACATTTTGATGTTATTTAGAAAGAACGATGCCTGAGCAAAAAATGTTTCGTGTGTCCGGGTCCAAAGGGAGTTTTTGGGTCTTTCCAGTGCCTGCTGTATTGCCTGATTCAGCTGTTGTTTAACGAGCCTTTTCTCTGATGTCTCATCAGGTACTCAACCCTCGCCTTATCATTATGATGTCAAAATTTAACGCTCAACGTTCTAGTTGGCTTCGTTGCTGTGGCAATCCGTGGTTGGGACTGGCAATCGCACGAGCCGGTACAACGAGAAATTGAGAGCTCTGTTCACATAAATTGCAACGCTCAGCAGCGATGCCTAAGGATGCGAAGGAAGATCTGCTGGAGATAGCTTGTTGACAGATGATTCTTGTTCACAAAAAGAAGTGGTGTGCCAAAAGGTTGATGTTGCAAGTGTGAATGGTTCAGTGCAAGTGATGCGAGAACTGAAGAATACGTACTACACGAGTCACAACCGTGTCCCTGTATCTCAAACGACGTTCCGTAAAAACAATTACTGGGGAATTTTTGAAGACACCAAACAGTGCGATGTCAACATATCGAAAGGCCAAAACAAGACTCACTGCCCAAACCAAACACAGAAATTGTTCTGTTCTGTGAAAGCGAAGGATTGCACACGAGTGTGCCCGGTGTCTCAGGACCAGACCCCGACCTTCGTTTCATTCCGACGGCGGAACATGGTCCTGAAATTTCAGGACCAGACAACAATGTCATGGTGTGGTCCAAACATATTTCAGGACCACACTCCCACCCGGTGAAGCTCAGACCTAGCATGCAGGTGAGAAAATGGTCCTAAAATTTCAGGACGGAACGTGGTCCTGGTCGGGGTCTGGTCCTGTTACACCGGGGGAAATCACAAGGTACCCTGTAGCAGAACGTCAGATCAGTTCAAACTGCACTTCGTTCTGTTTCGAAAATTATGACGCCCTTTGAAAGATTCCTGGGAGCATCCACTGGTCAGTTTGTCTGAAACATGCAAGAGATCACCAGTCCTGTCTGTCTGTCTGTCTGTCTGTCTGTCTGTCTGTCTGTCTGTCTGTCTGTCTGTCGGTCTGTCTGTCTGTCTGTCTGTCTGTCTGTGTCTGTCTGTCTGTCTGTCTGTCTGTCTGTCTATCTATCTATCTATCTATCTAT
>JAAUXT010076807.1_pt1 | contig 33249 bp, 38 predicted proteins | sample 7278171 | NCBI WGS metagenome assembly JAAUXT01 (sample SAMN14350112, study PRJNA611818) | marine sediment metagenome | isolation source: surface marine sediment (1.8m) | place: French Polynesia: Moorea | collected 2018-08
ATCTCGGACAAAAAAAAAATTTCAACTCTGACATTTTCTGACTGGGGTATTGGTATATTGGTAGATTGGGACAAGTGCTGTCCTGCCGATGCACGCTGCCCGCGGCTGATTCTCTACTTGAAAGTCTAGTTTTGCGGTGACTGAGTTTCCCTCGAAAAGGACCCGGGACTTTTCGAACGTCCCTCGTCTGACTGGTGCTTACCGTTGAAAAAAAATCACTTTTCTGTGGTCGGACGCAACTGGGGGACAACCGTGACCGCAGACCAGCGCCCATTGGTGCGGATGTTGCTCTTCCGAAATGTGCAGCGGGTCCTTGTCTTTGTTTTGGGGAGGGGTGTAGGAGAGGTGGGGTGCAGGATGAGTGGAATCCCAGCGATTATGTGTTTCACTCTCAAAAGGAACAGTTGTGTTTCAGCATGTGTGCGTGACAGCAGTCCAAGATGGTGCACAACACGTCCAGATGACGCGGTCCTTGTGGACAGACTCGCGTGCTCTCAGCAGGAAAGATTCCAAACTTTGCGCGATTCTGACGAACTGGCATTGACAGGATACTGCTTGGACCTGAGTTCCGTGTGATTTGCGAATGTCGACCAAAGTTGACTTGTGGTCTGCAGAGATTGCGATTGTTACCCTTCTCCTCCACTCCGCTGTGGTTCAGTCAGTGAGGGCCTGTACACCTGGAGATTGATTCATTTGCCACGTCTGCTTCGTTGATGTTGCGGAATGTAATCGTCGGATGTGATTTTTTAGATGGCGAGAGAAACATTTCTGTGTCGGGTAACCCCTGCTGCATTGCTCGTTGATTCTGCTTGTTTGTATCTCACCCTTCAGCAATCCGCCCCCTCGGTAACTGGTTCCAGGTCTTGTATCATTTGTGTTCTGACGCCGAAAAAAAATATTTCACACAAAGACAGTGCATTGTTGCATTGCTCACGCGTATGTTGCCAAAAAAGGGGCACTGCCGTGCTCCTTGATTGTGGACCCAAGTCACGCAGCCAAGTGTGTGTGTGATCTGGTCCATGTTGTGTGCTGGTAACCTAGAGGCACACTTCCGTAAAAGATATACTGTTTGGTGTCAAGTGCACAACGTACAGTACGTGGTCATACCAAAGAGCCTCATTGGAGACATTCTGACAGATGATCTTGAGCCCAACTTCGTGTTTATTTCTGACGCGAGCGCGAGATCATGACAATTTGACTGTGATCCTTGTTCACGCTTTTGGTGGAGAAACGTTTTTGTGAAAATTGCATTTTGGTTTGACGGCTTGCTGCATCCAAGCAGCACATGTGTGTGCCGTTGTTTGGGCAAATGCACCACTTCACAGAGTCTCCCCTGTCTCCATAAACACGAGTGGATCTGCGGAACAATTCTGAAATCAAGTCAGAGGGATTGCGATGATGGAACTCGAGGTTGCAGTCTGCAATGTTCGTTGATATTGCTGACTTGGTGGAGTCCCGAGTTTGTTGTACGTCGTGAAATGTGACTCGTTTGGAGCGCATCTGTATTCTTTGGAGCAGCAACAAGTGTGGTGTTGAATTTTAATTTGGAGAACTGGCACAACAAGTTCTTTGTAGATCCTCTTTACATACTTACAAATGCCTTATGTGTGGAAAATAGATTTTAAGTGTACACAATGTCGACCCCACATAAAGTTATGTCACAGAAAGGTACAAGATCAGGAGAACATAATGCGGACAATACTGAATTTCCTTTCCGCCGGCATTTTTTCGTTTCTGTCAATCATCGTGCGAGTTTCGTGGTGGAAGCACGCAGCTGCGGTTTTTGACCGCTTGTCCACAGGTTAAAACTTCCATCTCCGTTTGATTTGAGCGAGCTGCTCCAGTCGTGTGGTCGACTCGAGGTGACTGTGCGTACCTGGCTTCGATGAAACGAAACGTGATTAACGATCTGGAGTTCACCCGGTTGTGCTGATTTCATTTGACTCCCATTAATCTGATGAGTGATCAAAGAATTCCTTTTCTGTGCTAAACGAACGTTATTGCCGTCAAATGTCATAACTTGCGGGTTTTTTGTGCGCTTACCGGTATTTTTCTATTCCTATCACGAGGGAGAACTTGTTTTGAACTTTCCAGTGAAATGCGCGCGGCGACCTTGGAGGAGCGTGCTGTATGTTTGGGAGACTTGACCCCTGACTGGGTAATTCACCTTGACCAAATTTGTTTTGAAAAATGAAAATGGAATTCAGAGTGTTTGGGTGACTTTACCCTCCCCCAACCAGGTTGGTCACATGGGCCACTTCAGGGTGTCAAAACTACTTTTCCACGCTTTATTTTTTCTTGGAATTTCATGTGTACCTATTTCAAGGTGCAAGTGCCATTTTCCACATTTTCCAGCTCATTTGTAGTCACAGTTTTCCCTTCGCTTCAATGCAAATTGAAATCTTCAAATGCACTTTTCTCCAGGAAGGAGCAACACCTTTCAATTGATGTTGACTTCATTTGTTATTTGTAACGGTTTGCACCATTTAAATTGAACAGTTCTGAAGTTTTTTGGCACTCTATTTAAACTGTTTATTCCCGGAATGGGGGTTCAGATCTTTTCCTCTCCACCGCCTGTTTATTTGATGTCTGCCAACAAGATAAAACTGTTGATCTCCAATGCCTGTTCATTGAAAAGCCAACTGAAAAAATAGGGCTTTCTTCACAGCCAACACTTCCACCTGCCAGCAGGAACCATTCACCCAAACCAACCATTTATTGGTTGACAGTGGGGGTGGTGGTGGGTGGGGTAAAGCAGTGAATGATCAGGCAGCCATCGCCTGTTTGCTGGAACAATGTGTATTGTGAGCACAAAGGCCCAGAGTACCACATTGTCGCGGGCCCGTTGATCTATGGTCTCTTGCTTTTGCTGAAACTCCCTGATCTGTGTGTGTGGCTGCACTCAGGAGGGTAGGGGGTTCCAGCACAAGGTGCTGCCACAACCACCCTTCTCTGTTTTCAGAATTCCACCAAAACCTGCACGTTTTTTTGTCAGCCAGCCAAATGCTGGATGCTGGGTGAAATTTTTTCTGGCCAGGAAACTTGACAACTTTCAAGATTGTGCAAATTTCCTGTCGATCAAATGCTGGGTGAGATTTTGTCTGTCAAATGTCGCGCGCGCGCGTGTGTGTGTGTGTGTGTGTGTGTGTGTGTGTGTGTGCAGCAGTACTACAATGCCAACTGCAAATAACCGGGGAAGCAACATGTAAGCACTTTCCCTGATGGCGCGGTGCACCCCCAGCGTGACAGTCGGAAGTGTATTTTGAAGAGTCTGTCGGTTTACTTGTGACAGAAATCTCACCAGAAGGTGACAATCACACAAAACATCACTTTTCAACCTGTTTTTAGCAGAAAATTAGCCTTTAAAGTGAAATTTTATCCAAAAAAACAGCATGACTGTCATTACTTGACTGTTGCCCACATGGGTGCAACATGACTTTCGGAAGGTAACGCTCTCGCACTAGTAACGTCAGTAACATTCAACAAAAAGGCGGTCATGGTGAAATTGGAAAATCCATTTTTTTGTCCACAAAATATACTTGCTACACACATTTCCAGCATAATCTGACATGAATGCAACTAGCAGAAGCATTCCTGAGTGTTTTCACACATTTCTAACGGTTGGTTCAAAAGTTATACAAACGTGACACAAATCTCACGGAGGTGCACCGCCCATCGGGGAAAGTGCTTATGTGCAAAACGGAGGTTTTGTTGTCTGGTCAACTGTGTGACACGCTGATCTCGACTTCGGGCCTTCTTGGTCTGCCAGTCCCGCGAGTGGATTGTTGTGCTTTTGGTGCGGGCGGTGTCGATGTGTTTTGGTACGTTTTGTCAGATGTTGTAAATTCCTCTTCGTTATAAAAAGACCCCCCGAACATGTATGCGGCACAACAACATAGCGAGCGTGAATACAGGTTTGTGAACTTGGTGCCGAGCCAGGTACACAAACGAGCACCTCGCTCGCAAGGATCCAGATCAGACACATCAAAGATGCAGCTAAAGCCTCCGCTGTTCAGTGCTGTAGCTCTCGTTTTCGAAGCATTAGAATGTTCTGCTCAAGCTGATCTTCACAATGGGATTTTAGATGAAACCAGGCTTTCAACTCTCGTCGCATCTGTATCTTGAACAGTGGTTTGTGAGCCGAAAGCACATCTTGACAAGAGGCTCAGGAGGAAAAGTGCGATGTGATCAGAGGATACTTTCGCTCGTCAGGCACCTGGAGGTTTGAAGAGGAATGTGACAATTGTGAGTGTTTGAAATATCAAGAGATGACAAATCTCTTGTGTTGCTTTGATTGTATTTGTCGTCAGCCTCAGCCGAAACAGCCCAGAACTTCGACAAAAATCAGGTTCTGCCCACTCGTACCAAGCCGGTCTTCTTCGTTTGGACGAGGAATCTGTGTGGAGAGAGCGAGTAGTGTTGGTTGCTCCATTCCAGAGGACTGCACGTTCGTCAGGCTTTGGCTTCACAGGCGCGTCGCGAAAGAGCAAATACTGTTGTTTCTGAGAGTGAGAGACTCTTGTACCTGAGTGTCTTGGGGTGTGTGGAGGACCCAGGCTGGTGTCCCCCGCAACACACACACACACACACACACACACACACACACACACACACCGCCCTCAGATCGTCACCCTCATGACCACGTGTCCTTCACCCGATGACCACGGAGGGCGTGGCAGCTGTGCAACAATTTAATGTGGTCATGACACACACCCCCTCCTGCAAAGACCACACTGTGGTGACCTGATGAGCACACCAAAATTTCGTACGGTCATCACGTCCTCCCCCGGAAGACTACCGGTACACATCACCCTGATGTCATTGTGATCTTGGACATTGACTTCTTGAAGACGCGCCAGTGTCCAGTGCATAGCGTTCTTGTGTTGTGATGATGTCTGTCTTGTGATGATGTCTGTCCGAAATTTTTGTTTTGTCTTGCCCTCCAGCAAAATTCAGCCCCGAGGCAAACAGGGGTGGGTACCGCGGAAGTCGTTGAAATATCACGCATGCCTCAGAACTTTGTCGAGGATTTCGAGTGATAGTCCGATTCGACGTGCGTTACATCTGCAGACTCACGCAGAAACCTTTGAAGGTACGCTGCATAAAACAGAACCGCACGAAAAAAACAAATGTTTGCATTTCAGATGACATTTCAAATTCAGCTGGGGGTGTTTCTTTCGCTGTGGAGAATCAGTGCACATCATTGACTCGTGAACAAATCTTCACCGTTTCAAACACAGACGCGTCATGAAATTCACATTTGGCTGGTCGTTTTGTCGGCCACAGCTCTACCACGTCACCGTTGTTTAAAGATAGATGGTGATTGTTTGGTTTACATCCCGTCTGTTATCAGTGGCGTGCGTTGTATTTGGATACCTGCTCTCAACATGAAATAACAAAAAGCTACCAGTTTACTTTCCTACCCATCAATAATCGTTCTCCGTTCACTTCTTCACCACGTATGAGAACCAGTTCGTGATGAAAACGAACCGCGGCATTCTGTCGACTGAGTGCAAAGCAAAAACTGCTTGCGCTTTGGTGAGTCTGTGACTATCCTTTTGGATTTGGAAGCACGGCCGGAAACGGAGTAGGTTGGTTGGTCTTGAATGGACAGGATCTACACGTGATCGGACATGGTACTCACAGCGCAATACGAGACCGGAACAAGTGTGAGGCAGCAACTTCGTGTCAGAAATGTACGAGTCGCCAGCGTGCATTGCAGCAACAGTGATGACCTTCGTGTGACAGAAAGTGAGGCTCTCCTGCAGCAGAACATTAGGCATCAGTCATGCAAGAAATGAAGCTGCAAGTTTACTTCTCTCTGGAGATGTTCCTGTGACTGGAGATGTTCCTGTGATTCAGCCTGCAAATTGAGCTGCTCTTCGTTTCTTCTAGGTCAGTTTTATTGGTGAGACGCACCGCAGTACGTCTGGCAGTTTGTCTCGGTTCGAATATCATTCCTTCGGAGCCATGGTAACAGGTTGAGACAGCGATGATCCTTGTCACTGATGGTGAGGGGGTGGGGGAGTGACCATCAGCAAAAATTCTTGATTGTGATCAACCCGTCCTGCAGCTGCCTGGTGGTGATCAGGAGGGGCGACGCCTTCCTGCTGAGTGATTGCCCACACAGCAGAGGTCAGAGGTGAGCACCGCCAAAAATGTCTCAGTTGTGATCACCCCGCCCCAACCAAACTTGACAGCAAGCACTCAGTTGTGAAAGCGCTCTTGCTGAACGCCTGGAACCCGGAAGTGCACTTGCTCAGTTGCAGGAGAAATTGACAAGAAATAATGGACTGTTTCTTTTGGCATTTCTGCGATTTAAAGAGCTAGTCTTTGGGAGAAGAGACGTGTGCGTAACTTTTTGATTGTTGCAGACGAACCTCGGTGTTGGGTTGTTGCACCAACCGAAGGCATCACTGAACCAGTGTTGTTGGCTCCTCGGTGTCTCTGCGTGTCCCTTGTCCGCTGATGTTTGGCGTAGAATTTTCCACTCACCACCCTTTGTGGACAATGGACTTGAATTGTGTTTACCGTGGCTGCGTTATATGGGTCAGTCAGTTCATTTGTCATGCAGCTTCAAATGTGCTGTCGCCCAAAAAGCGTTTATCGTCATCATGTGCGAGCTTGTCACGAAATTCTCCAAATTACGTTCGTCTGTCCACAAGAGATAGACATACATGTACAAAAAAGTTCATCCCGGGTTTTGCTTTCCATTTGCAGGAGAAGGTGGAAGAAACGTGAGAACCAACTTTTCTGTGAGTACCTGTGCTTTTCCCACTGTTGACCTGAGTCGACCTGCCTGCCATTGTGTTGTGTACGAGTCTTTGTGGGAGTGGTCTGTTCAACTGGGAGGAGTAAGGTGAGCCTCAGAACCTCATGGTGGGGTCTGAGCACCGGGAACGTGTCATTGCTCACTGAGTCTGACAGTTCTGTGAGGAGTCGGGCTCGAGTCAGGCACCAACTACTCGTAGACTCATCAGTGTCTACGATCGTGGTGTTTCGACTTCAGTTGCGAGTTTAATTTTTCCTTGAAGATTGTTTCTGTTCAGACAAATGTCTTGCATTCGTTTTGTTCTGCAGAAAGCTAGTTCTGAGTTCCCCCGTCAGCTGTTTGCTCAGCTTCACCCTTTGGGAGTTTTCTTCTTCACGGGCCGTCTTGTGAAAGCGTTGGCGGGTGGTTTGTGCTTAATCTGGAGATCCCCGTTTCTTGGAGAGGGAGCAGGGTTCTGTCGCGGACCCCCTCCCCTGATTCGAAAACTCGGAACCAGTGTTGGTGAGGGGGGGGGGCACTCGACCTTCAGTTGTTTGAGCACGCAACAGAAAACGAAAGAAACTGTTCTCTCATCCTTTTTGGCGAATTTGAGAGTGAAAAAACACAAGCCAGGAGAAACAGTGAACTCGGACATGAATTGGCCATGTCGTTTTGGGAAAGTTTTCTGTCAGCTGAATACAAGTCCCACGAACTCCCTTTGTGATGTTCACCGCACTGCATCTGTCAGACTTGAGGTGTTCGTCACTCGACCAGGTGATGCTCAGGATCCAAAATCAAAAGTTTTGTTCAATTGAGCCTTTTCAACACAGACGAGGGCAGTGTTGAAAAACACAGGCGAAGGCAGGCTGCGGATGGAGCAGGGATTCATCATGCCGACATGAGAACGTACGAATCGTAACATCTGTAGATAGCATCTGAAGCTTTTCGATGACATAGATACACACGGTACCTGTTGACTAATTTATGGGAAACTTGGCTGAGTAGACTGCAAATTGGGGCCAGGTATGCACAAAGCAGAGACAGACAGGGCGAAGAATATCTCTTGGGAATGCTGTGTATGCATGCAGGGTGACCTCAACCCGACAAAAAGTTGAGGAGCCAGGAAGTACTGATTGATAGCAGATATTCGCAGCTGGAGGAATATGCGAACGGTTGTTGCGGAACGTGCGAATCCTTGCCATCACACCTGTTGGGACGGAAATAAACGCGTTGTGGGCAGCTGAAGACGTTCATTTCAAGTGCGGAGCAGCTGGGGTTTGAAAAGATGGAAAGCTCAGAGGTTTTCCCTCGGTAGGTAGATTTACGCGAGATTGGCTGTTGTAGAGATGCTACGTGCGCTGATAACGGTCTGCACGACACGAGACTGAGCAGATGAGCAAGGCAAACAAACGATTGTGTGTGGCTGCGTTGAGACTGAATTGCCTCGCGTCAACAAGGAACTCGCTTCGAGCGAAGGAGCGGGTATTGAGAGGGGAACGCAGCTCAAGGTTGGAGAAAAGTGGTCCAGATCCGAGCAAGCAAAGGCACCGTCCCCAGGCCAGGTGTGCAGCAGGTTTTGTGCATGGTGAGTGCCATGGCTTTCTGTCCTCTTTTCCGGTTCAAATGACATTGATTCAGATGTGAGAAAGCGTTTGTACAGATATCGAATCGTCACAAAGCTGGTGTTTGCAAATGATAGCTGTTCAAATTGGACATGCGAAACAAACAGTGGATGAAACGTGAACTACTCCCAGGAATTCAGCAAAAGCAACGGGTGGTTATGAAGGTCGAGTCTATCTACTGTCCCTGCTATCTTGGCGGTGTGAACGAGACAGGTGTGTCCAGTCTTGACCGTCCGATGTTCGCTTTGTGAAGATGCAGTTTCACGTGGCGTTTGACTTTGCTTTGCCAGATTGACAGAAGTTTAGCTTCAGCACTGATTCATTCCGTTCGGTTGCGGAATCAACCCGAGAGTCAGTTTTTCTGCCTTCGGTCACAGTGCTTATTGCGGAGGGAATCAGAATCTCCCCGAATTGCAGACGGCGCATGAAAGCGATTGCAATGGCAATGCGAAACACCTGTAGGTAAACCTGCAGGTAATGAAAGGCCGGGATTGCAACCATGATATCATTTGTCTGTGGATCCAGTTGGTATGCGAGATATTCCAAAGATCACGATCCACAGCACTGAAGGGGGATCGTCTTTTGTATTTACTGCACGAACTGCTGTAAATATTTGCGTGTCCGCAGCTTTGTAGGATGCGAACGGCGAGGAGGAAACTGCTACTTCTCCCCGGGGTATTTCCACATTCCGCACACAGGGCAAACGTGTGGGGCTCTCGTGTTCCTCTCGTGATAAATTTGTTGTTCCTCGGATGTTCACTTTGTTCAGTTTGAAGCTGTGACTGGATCCAATCAGAAGAGTACGGCTCGTTGACTTGCGTAAAATGCGAGAGAAATTCGGCAGGTAAAACTGGGATTATTTGGGCCCCAAGCAATCAGTACAGCTTGGTTGACAATCAAGGTGCAACACAAAGTTGCCCTTTTGATGCAACGAAAACATGACCCATTTGGTCATGTGTTAAAATTGCGTTAATGACATTGTGTCATGATTAAATGGAATCGCTGAATGGAACATCACTGTTGGCTTCAAACTTTACTTTGCTAATGTGATTTTCTCAATTACAATCTATCACGCAAGAATGGAGCTTAGTAATTGATTATCGATTTCTTATCTCAAAATTCGTTCTGACGAAAATGATGTTTGTCGGATTGGTTGTTGCCTTCTGAAGAAGCTCGCTACCATAAGCGCATTAAACGTGATTTATGCATCTCGTCTAATTGCCTTATCTGCGAGGAAGAGCGTTTACGAAACTTTCTTCTGCAGACGCACAAGCGATGTTGGAAGTTGTGGTGCACTCGCTGATAAAATCACAGAGTACAACTGAATTATGGAAAAAGGGCCGTTTCATCAAAATCGCGCCTGAAGATAAACAAAACGAGACCAGCAAGGAAGTGTTGTGTAAAGTGGGCGAGAACCTCACGTGTGAGGTGGGTTGTAATCTTCGATAAAAGTACAAAAAGCACTGCACAAAAAGCACGGCTTATTTAAACACCCAATGTGGGATCGAAGATAAGTGCGATAATCCCGTGAATGTGACGAGGAATGGAAAAGATTTGGGGAAAAAATGACCGACTTCTTTATCAGGTGTGAACAGTGTGGGGAATGCCAGCAAAGTCGACATAACTTTTTGTCGGCTGATAAGCTGGGCAGATCGCTGAATGTCGTTGGCCAGAAGAAGTTGATTGACACCAGCCAGTCTGAGTGGATGCGAAGCTGGTCTGGGTCCACCTTATTTTCAGGTTTGTGCGCTTGGAGTTCTTCGTGACGTTCGGAAAGAGTGTCTTGACCTGGAGGGTGTGGCAACCCCAAACTGTTGTGCCTTGAGTTGAGCAAACCGATCCATCCCACGTGCGTGTGCTGGGGAAGAGCAAGAAGTTGGAGAGAACGATCGGATGTTGAAAGCTCAGTGCCCTGGGGTTGAAACTGAATCTGCCCACAAAAACAGATTCGTCGATTATTTGTGTCGCGGAACGACGTGTGACATTTGTCAATACGATCGATACTGTCTCATCGGAGGTGCGTGCGCAAGTGTCGTAATGTAAATGTCATGTTTGGTGTGGTGGGTAAATGCAGGGTCTCGTGGAGTGTTGAAACAGCCAAGAATGAAAAGCAAATAGCTTTTACCTGTGTTTGTACAAACAGGAGAGTCCAGAGTCCTGCTGTAAAAACCAAACACGCGGCAGCTGCGTGGAGTTTCATGCACTGAGGCAACTTTCACTAAGACGCGACGTTGTTACGTCGGTGTGCGTCCCTTTAGGTCAAGAATACTGTGTGGTTGAAACCAAACAAATTTTTCGTATCTCGGCTTGGATGACCCAGTCCCATCCTGTTGCGTCGCATCCCAGGGGCATGCAAAAGGGTTGCACGAAGGGGGTGCATGAAAGAAATGCACTGTGTGGTTGAAATTGTATCATTGTACAAATTTTGTGAGTGGCTGGGTTTTCCGATGTCCCATCCCATCCCATTACATCCTGTCATGTCCCAGGGGCACATGAAGAGGGCGCCTGGAGCACCCGCAGTTGCCTGATGCACTCTGTTTTTCACAGCGCTGCTTCTGTTTCGACTTTTTCGTGATGTGGCTGCCACACAGACTGTTTGCAACATGAATGATCTTCATTGAACCTCAAGCTGAGGAACTTACTGTTTCCCAGGTGCAGTTCGCAAAGTGTATCTGTGTATGTGTGTGTGTGTGTGTGTGTGGGGGGGTAAAGCAACCAAGTTGTGTTTGTTTCACGAAAGCAACTCAAGTTGGTGTTGCAAAAGCAACTCAAGTTGGTTGCTCAGCCCCCCCCCCATTCATGAAACCAACTTGAGTTGGTTCAGTTGGCTGAAATGATTGGGTAGTTTACTCCCTCAGCAAGTCAAGAATCTTGAGTGAACTGTTGAACTTCTTGTGGACCTGAAGGACCAGTTCATTCATTTTGATTTTGTGGGGTGGGATGTAAATTAGCAAAATGTGTGGATTTGTCAAAGCAATGAAATAGATGGTTATTCCACCCCCTGCAAATGAAAACAAACAAAACTGTGTCATTTGCTTTGGGAAGAAAAACCAGCTGTGGCCTGTTAGATGGCACAGTGAGTGTTTCGGTCTTCTGCAGTTATTGGCCGCGGCTGCAGTTTTGCTGTGGGAAAGGGGACAAGGGGACAGTTGCTCCCGCAGACAAAATAAGGAATTCGGCCACAATTAATCTGATTGTACTTGGGACTATTCTCGTTGGAAATCGCCTTATTGAGTGTGGACATAGTGCAGACCCATCTGGGCAGATTGAGATGCGTTGCAATCAGTGGACTGAATTGACTTCGATACATCACGATGTCGAGTGAGAGTGATGACCACCGACTCCCGCGTGGATGTGGGCTTTCTGGCTTTACGATTTGGCGACAGCGCGCAAATCTACTCCGCAGTCTCGGCTGAGTTTATGACCGACCGATGACTGATTTGTGCTTCTCAATTCTGACCGGGTGGTGATCGCTCACACTCGATTTTCCAGTTGTGGAAAAGTTGACCCTGTTCTTGTTTCATTCTTTTGGGGATCGTATCCACGAGATGTGGCATCACAAGGTGAAAGTTGTTCAGTTGGTTTGCATCTGTGGCAGAGTACAGACTGAGTACCGGTTTTTGCTTGAAAGCTTCTTGAAGGCCTCGGTCGTGACGTGATGTCGGTTGAGAAGGAACCATGTCCAGGGTTCATTTTCAAGTTGACCACCCTTCAGATCTCTCTTTTTGTGTGTTGGCATTTGCAAAATATGTTCTTTTGACGTTTGATGGAACTGCAAGCAAAATAGATGCAGTTTATTGAGAGGGACTTATTGATTAGATCTGGACAACTTGCTTCCAATGTTTCCACATGGACCCATTAGATGCTGAACAGCCTTGCTCTGTCCGTCTATCTTTGCGAACAATCATGACTCGTTAAGACACGGACATTGATCTGGAGAGAATTCGCTTCAAGCCGAGTTGGTGAACCCATTACAAGGCACGCTGCACCAAGATTGAAGGAGCAGCCCAGGATTCCGTGGGGCAACTTTGCAGTGCGCAAATGTCGCATTTGCAAGTAAATTCTACTATTTTGTGTGCTCCTGTCGACCTCGCGTCGGATCGTCAATCCGTTTGACAGATCATTCTGGTGAGTTCCAATTGTGACTCAAGATGAGTGGTACCACAGAAAGAAGAAGGATTGTTGTGGTGAGATGAGGTTTGGATGCGAGTCGAAAGTGTTTGGGTTGAGTTGTGCAGATGGCATGCCGAGTGCACTCCATTTCCTCTTTCGTGACTGGTGGGATGGAATGTGGAGAATTTGACGACTCACTTGTTGGTTTTAAGCGCCAGAAGGTTTTGAATGGATTTGAGATGATCAGACGAGTATCTGTTCAGGTGCAGTCGTTGCGTGAAGTACGTTCGGCAGAATTTTCGAAGTCGTCCAGTTGATCTGCGAGCAGCTGAACGCGGAGCTGTTCCCTCTGAGCTGGAGACTGAATTGAAGGTTCAACAGCGAACCTTGTGCTGGCTGCAGATCCACGTTCAATTTGCTCTGCTCTTGAAATTACTTCAAGAATGTTCTTGCCTTACATCGTTGTATCTGAAGCTGACGTGTGTTCTTTTCTCCGTTGCCGCTGACAAAGAAAGACGTCTTGCCTCCCTCTTTCAAAATCGTGCAAATCAGTCAGTTCGAGGCCCGTCCAGCAACAAGGCATATTGATCACACGTTGGCCACAGCTGGGCACCATGACTCCTAGAGGAACCATTAAACGTACAATAGTGTTACATGAACAATCAAGACTGGTTAAGTCATCGATCTGGATCGTGCTGGAGCCAAAAGCGGTGATGTCACGGAGCCCGGAGTGAGGCAGGAGCCTCCGCAGGACAATATGGAGATGAGATGCGCTGACAAATTACACACGATCCATCTCTATTGATTCCCATCAATACGCGCGCTGCCTGCTCGTTCGCAATTCAGCCGAATATGTCGCACAGCATGGTCAAGTGCGGCAACTGATGCGCTTGCTGTGTGCACTCCACGCATCTGTTGAGGTCTCGGTGCAGGCTGTAGTGATGGATTGGTGCACGAGATTTGTATTTGGGATGATGCGAAGCACCTCGGGAGCGACTGTTATCACCTCTCCTCGCACCTGTGGATCGTTGCAATTCTCTTGGACGACATTTGGGAGAGGAACAAGGCAACGGGTGAATGTTGTCGTGTGCTGATCCCGAGCTGAAGCTCACACTGAGCCGCGAAACTGCGAGGAGGTTGTTCGTCCTCGACAGTGACACGATGCAGGAGGATCACATCACGCACACGCTTGTTTTCCATGTGGCGCATGAGTTGAAACGGGAAAGTGAAATTAAAGTCAAGCGAAGCCTCAAAAGTACACGGAGGAGTATCACAGAGGCCTGAAACAAATGCGACAGGAGAAGTACCGGCTAACATTGCACTCTCGCACCAACCATCAAGAATCAAAAAGCCTTCTTCCTTCCAACACCTTGAAAAGCTGTGTTGGTGACGATAGAACTACTCGCAGTCGATGAGAATCAGATGGATGTGTGTTGGGTCAGATCTGTCCCTTCGGATGGGCACCATTGTGTCACACATTTTGTGAAGGACGTTCTGTGTGCAGGTTTCCGACGTCACTGCGCGGGCACAGAAAACAGTTTGTCAAAAGTTAGCCGGAGGCAGTGAGACCATTTCGGAACCGCCAGTACAATGAAGCAGTTCCTGAAGCTGCCACAAAACCATTTATTGAGCTGTCTCTTTAATTATCCAAAGAACAAAGTGCAATGTCCGCAGCCTGTAACTGTGGTGTGAAATAAAATTGACAATGATGCTTCTTTGTTTATTTGTTGCACAGGACAACACGAAAAAGGTCTGTGATTTAAGTGTTCGGCAGTGCTGAAGTGAGAGACGTTGTCGTATTATTCCTTTTGTTTCCAACAATTATATTCGCCCACAAAATGTTCAAGTTCTCATTTCTCAGTTCACTTCTTCAAATGACGTTGAAAATGTACGAGACAAGGTGTGAAACTTCTCGATTGTCTTCCTTTTCAAGCCCGCTGTATTTCGGCGAGCCACGGTCTTTGTGCAGTTGCGATGGTGTTGTTCTGTACCAATGTGTTTGTATGTGTGTGTGTGTGTGTGTGTGTGTGTGTGTGTGTGTGTGTGTGTGTGTGTGTATAACCTGGTTTGTAGGGTGGTGGTGGTGAACCAATGGTTCATTTTCTATTTTGGCAAGATAAATAAGATACGATGCAACTGTTCACGAAACTTCTGGTTGGTTTTCCCTTCCCCTGGTTTCGAAACCAACAAGTTGGTTTGGAAACGGTAGGGGCGGGGTGCGGTTGGGGGCGGGGGGCTCAAACCTCCGGCTTGCCTCAAGCCAATGAAACCAATAGGTGGTTTTTCCCTGCACCCAGTTACAAAACCAATGGTTCTCAGGCTGGAACAGTGCATGTTGTGAGCACAATGCCTGCTGTAAGCCGCAGCCTCATTCGTCTCTGATCTCTTGTTCAGTTTTGGAGAAATGTCACTGAAAGCCTTGTCAAATATAATTCAAGATTTGCCAGCAGCTTCCTTCATAGAAGAAACAGGGCTGTTAAAGTTTGAAGTTGTGCGATTGGAACAGTTCTGCCTGCAGTCGATGCTGCTGCAGACCTGCAAATTGGCGTTCTTGTCACACGATTCCCTTTCTCGTCGTCATTTGCCTGAATTTGATGCACTTTGCTTGAAATGGAGTGCAGGAGAATGAAAAGTGTTTTTGGTGGCAATTGTATCTTGTCAGGGGAATAAATGAATAATTTACCTTGATTCTATCATCCCTCATGGTGGTTACTGCAGGTTCACTGTAATCTCTCGCAATCTCCACCAGTTTTAAGTCCTCATGCATAATAAATAGATCATTTTCCATCTTTCTCGTTCATATGTAGAATTCATTCGCTTGTACCGCAGTTGTTGTATTCCCACAGTTGGCTGTCGTTTCTTCACACGAAGCGTTATTAGATTTGGTGCGAAGGCAATGGGGTCCCCGTCGCGTTTCAAAGCGTCGCCACATTCACTCCGAAGTGCTTCCTGCAAACATTTTGAAGCCAAGTTCCTTGATCACAACGTTGTGTCCGGGGAGTTAATCGACCAGCAATTCAGGTTCACAGTCAGTCATACGAAACAATCGCGCACTCGAAGTCAAGTTTTCTTGACAGAAATGTTGAGCCTTTTGAGGGCATTTGGTGCAACAGTCCTCGTCATCTGGAAAGGAACCTCTTTTCTTTGGGTTCACTTGATTTTTTCTGGCGCACAAGTCTGGCAAGCGGAAAGGCGATAAAAGTGCATTCACCTTGCGCTTGAACTCTGCGGAAATGAAATGTGGTTTTGCGCTTCAGATTAGTGTTTTGCATCAAGATCGCAGACTCGGCCTTGTCCAGCGAACACCAGGCTCTTTGCAATGTTGTTCCTTTGTTACTGTGTTTTGTTTTGTTTCTGTTCTGTGGTGTTCTTGGCTTTTGTGTTCCTCTACAAACCAGCTTTGTTTGCGAAGAATGCGACTAAACAGGCACAATGGCAGGTTGTAGGCTTTGTCGTGGTTCCTGTCAAACTGGGCATGGTCAGGCATGTGTGTCAAAAGTCGTTTGTACCTGTGGGGAGGAGGGATTAAAGCTGTATTTGAAATTTGGCTCATGTCTTGAGTTCCCTCGAAGATCAAAAATAAGTTCTGACCCCGCCCCCACTTTCGGGAAAAATAATATTCGCAACCTGCACATGTGCTCAGTTTGACGGTTGTCTCCATGCCGGGTACTGTATTGTGTTATTTCTCTTTTTCTTGCCGCAGGTGAGGTGAAGGAGTGAAACGAGTCGGGATGGCGACCCTGTCGCTCAAGATCAGCGTGGTGGGCAGCTCGGTCGTCAAGACGATGCAGTTCGACCCGTCCACCATCGTCTTCGACGCCTGTCGCATCGTGCGCGACCGGATCCCCGAGGCGAACATAGGAAACGGTGAGCGTCAGTTGCTCGGCTGTCAACGACTGTCGCGTCGGCGGCATCTTGCGTCCGAAGGCACCGGTTATGTGCCCTGCGTGGTGTTTGTGGGCATCACGCCAAAAAGAATGAACGAGGCAAAATTTTGATTGCACTTCAAAGTGCGAACATGCTGTCGTCAGAAAGGAACAAAGACCAACCAGGCGACACAATTTTTCCCGCAGATTCACAGCTTGTCATTCATTCCTGCTGGCGTTTTGTGTCACTGTCTCGTGTTGTTGTTACAATCAGCCAGTAAGTAACTTCCTTTCATCACTTCACCACACGGCGACAGCTTCATGTCTTTGCGTTGCGCCACGACAGTTGCGTTATCTTATCTTGAGCATTTGGGGAACGTTTGTGAACGGCTGTCTGTCTGAGGTGCCCACAGATATATTGTTGGTGTGAGAGGTTGCATGTTCAGGTAATTCCTGGCTACGGACAGCTCCCTGCGTGTCTTCCTGTGCTCAAAATAGGTGGGGAGAGCCGAAGATCTTGGCCATTTTGTTTGGTCTGTTTCCTTGTGAATTTTGTCCGCTCGTGTCCGTTGATTGAGACTTTTTAGTCACCAAGTTTAGCCTTGCTACAAAATGGGCGTCAATTTGGTTCAGTTGGAGTTGGTCATCCCGCACAAAAGAACAATTGTGAAAGTGAGTGGTGTCCAATCGAATGATTTGGCCCTCGCTCAAAGAAACAGGAATTGTGATCAGAACACGTCAGACCTGGAACGAACGAGTTGTGAAGCCGAATTGATCTTCATTGCGACTGTGAAGCAGCTGCCTTCCTGCGTTTGCATGTGGAAACCTCAACACTTCCACAGCAGGGGTATCATGAAATGCCACGTTGGCTTCGGTAGCAAATTAGCCTATGTTTATACCTTCCGCTGATCCTTGCCAAAAATCTTGCGTTGAAAAATGCCAACAATTAGTGAGCGGTGTTGCGGTTCTGCAGGCAAATCAAGTGGCTGAAGGCAAAATGTAATATCAGGAAGGGTCAATAAATAAAGGTTGTTAAACGGCCAGTACAAAGCCAACATAATAAATTGCATTCTGCCTCGTCGAGGTTTTTGACAGAAAGACTTTGTCGAGTACAAATACCCAGAATGAAATAATTTCGGCGGAAAAGAGGCAACGGGCCTACTTTGAATACCAAGCGTGCACAATGTTGTTAATAAAATGCCCAAAGGCCGCGAAGGCCATGAATCGTTGGCCTGATCTTGTGAGAGGACTTTTCGTAGATCCTTTGTTGAAGAATAGATTCCATCTTTTTGCAAAGCCCACCATATTACCAAGTGATTTGATGGACTTTGGAGCTCAGACGAAATCATGATTGTTTTGGAAAGGCAAAATCCCAGCGGAAGAAGCTTTGACGGCTGCGGCATTCTGCTCGGCAAGTCCAAATTAGCAAAGTGAACTGCGACGTCGAGACGGTGAAACTTGTCGAGAGTGGCAGAACCGCTCCGGGCTCGTCTCACGGAAGTCCGCTTGAACAAGTTGTACCCATCGGTTTGGGGTCGGTTTTCCCTCGGCGCACCCTGATGTAGCGCACCCCGAGGTCACGTGATCCCAGCTGAGACGCACAACACTGCTCGGACCTTTCAGGTGTTGTCCGGATGCGGGAGTGTTGGAACTTGTTGGTCGCATTTCACTGCGAGGTGGGGCGTTATCCAAGTGCTCCTGACCACGCTGCCCGGAGTCGGAGCTTTAGTGACCTCCAACCATCAGCTCCTTTAAGTAGCCAAATTGGCGGCTTGTAGCTTCATTAACAGGTCTTGTTGGCTGACACAAGGAGTTGAGGACTAATTTCCACCGCGCGGAAGGAGTGTGTGGCCTTGCAGGGTTGACCCTGTCGTGTAAAGTGGGCAGGCGACAAGCGGCCTGGCGTGTCGCTGTCCCTTAATCTCGCAGCGAACTGTCAGTGGGACAACGCGCAACGCCCCCGAGCCGCAGTTGTGCGAGGCAGATTCATTATTCTCCGCAGTTTTCAGCTTTGCGCCACTTCTGCATAACACTGCCAGTTCTCGCTGAGAAAAGTAATTTGTGGGAAGGAAAGAGGTGTATTATTTATCTGTCAGAAAAGTGAGAACTGGGATGCTTCCTTTTAGCACCAGGAAACGAAGCCATTAGTGTTGCCTTCAGGTGAACAAATCTGGGCGCCGAAGGTTTCAGGCGGAAATTTTCTCGTGTGCGGAAAGTGGTGTATCCTGCACCTGGAACACACCTGGCTTTTCGGACGAAAGAAAGTTTTGATTTGTGGTGTGTTTTCCAAAAAGTGAAGCTGTTTACTCGAGGGTCAGGTCCGTGAATTGTTCGAGACGATCACGAGCGACAAGGCGGCGGCAACACGTAAAGACCCACCAGTGCAGAGGACTTCACAGGCTCGCTACTTGTAGTCGTGGTGTTCTTTCCATCCAAGCAAGCATCAACACGGAATCTTAATTGCACTCATGGGAGGTTCGCTTCGACTGGCATCATCACGAAGATGTTGCGACGACATGTAATAAGCTGCCGGTACAGCTAGACACAACTATTTGTCTGTCGTGAGGGAAAGAATAGGAATTGTCCTGCAGATAATGCGGTCAACCCTGCCTAACTTGTTTCTGAGGGGAGGAATGCCTGTTGTTGAGGGTATATTAGTCCCAGGAGGAAGCCTTGCCGTGCCGGCATGAACCTGCAAGTCGTTTGTCCTCATACCACAGTCACATTCCATACAGGCACTCAAATTGGAGAGAATAGCAAATGAGACGGTGGTGCCTGCGCCTATCGTCCATAACAAATAGTTTGGCAACTTCTTGTAGCCGGGGAACCTGTCAGGAGTCTGTTGTCCGGACGGAAGCCATTGTGTCAACACCTGCAAAGTCTGTCGTGCAGCACTGCGGAGTTGTATTCATGCGCTCCGTGATGACTTCTTTTCGTGCGACGTTTTCGTTCCGAAGTGTGAATAAAAACAGCTCTTGACGTGCGTACATCAGTGGTGTTAGTTGTGATCGGTCCTCAGTTCCGGAATGGCGTTCCAGGTGGACGCACAACCGATTGCCTTGTGTCCATCTGGAGAAGCCACGGCCTCATTCGACAAACTAAGGAAAATGTAGTCTCTCCCTCGAAACGAAATTTTGTCTTTTTCTTTTCAGCTAACGACTTCGGCCTGTTTCTGGCGGATGAAGATCCCAAGAAAGGTGTTTGGCTGGAGTCCGGAAGAACCCTGGAATACTACCTTCTCAGGAACGGAGTAAGTTTTTGTTGTGCGCGCCTTTTTTCTTGTCGTGTCACGAACCCTGAGAAATGCCACACGAAGTCGTGGAGTACCTGATTGAAATTTCATGCACTAACTAAATTGGGAGAATGCGGTGCAAAAATGATGGACCAGGGGTTAGAACACAAGATGACACTTTTGTTGTTGCAACAGATTGTGTCGTGAAAGCGATAAACCTGCAGGAAGGAATCTTCAGCGCGGATCGCAGTGCTGGTGTCAGATATTTAATGACGAGACTAATTTGTGGGGGCACCTTTGGTTCAAAGCAAAGCGGAGGTCGGCGAGCCGAAAGCTCTGGATCTGATAAACACATCTCGCAATGGTTAAATGTGTCCTTTGGTTCCACTTTGCACAATGTGCAGGGCACTCAGAGGTGTAATGGAGCAGTTCAACCCTCATCACCTCACGTCAGGCGACTCGTACAGAGCAGAGGTGACGGCGTATTGTTAGACAAACAGCCGGTGCGAACGCGCAGCTCCAGCGACGCCAGATGGGCCTCTCCACAACAAGTGCTGATAATGTCTCCTCCAAATTACAGCTCAGACTCGTGTCACCTGTGCGAGTCCGTTGCTACGGAAACCTCACCCTCGTTTCCATAGTAATACACTTAATAAAGCTGCTGCCACGCGGTGTTAATACTTGTTGATGATCTACAAGCAAACGCCGCGCGTTGTCTCGTAGATCACACGTGAGCAGTGTTTAGTGAGTCCTCGGTGACTTGTGGACGAACAGCTTCGGCTAATAGCGCCATGTTCCGAATTATATGAATCAAACTTTACAGCTTTTTGGCGCGTCTTTATGGGTGAAATCTTTTGTGTCACGAAGTAATCTGGTTATGAATGACACTGTTCACGTGAGTCCTATGGATGGCGCAAAAATGCATGTTGGTCAGTTGTTTCTCTTTTGGAGCAAAATTGGGCTCGAAATTCTTCAATTTAGAGCGCGCGTGAACGCGCGCTTCATGAGAAAAAATACGAGCTCCTGTTCGAGTATGTGTGTAGCCCGCGGCATTCCACGGGCTTCGTGTAATCGCGATGATGTTCTGCTTGTTTGTGTGTCTGTGGACCTTTGCTTCATTGGGGGGGGGGGGGGAGTTAAAGCAACATGTCATTACTTTGCCCCTCAATGGTCAATACTAACATTCACCAAACCAATGGTTCCTTTGCCCCCCCCCCACTTCCTGGTTAAAGAAACCACTGGTTGGTTTGTGTGAAGCAATGGTTCTGGCAGGCAGGTGGCCATGCTGGAACAACGCGTGTTGTGAGCACAATGACTGTTGTGTGTACCCGCTTCTTGTGAGAACTCGAGCAGGATTGAGACATTTTCTGAAACTTGCGTTTCAAGTTTTCCATTTGCAAAACTGACTGATTTGTTTCTTTTTCTGGCTGTGTCCAATTGGCACCGGAGAAGGAACCCAAAAATATCAGACAATTTGGACCCTTGGCAGTTTTGTGTTCATTTATTTCAGAAACAACCGCTTTGTGCTGAAAGCGAGTTCTCCACCACACAAGTTTGCAAGGGAAAGTTGCGCTTTTGGCTTTTTCTGTCTTGGTTTGACACTGATGCGTGATTCTCTTTCATGGTGCAATTGCCGGAAAGTGTTCGAGTTTCACAAACCGGCGATAAATTTTTGATTATGCCCCAGATTTTGCTAGTTTCTGTCGAGCTTCTTTGAGTAGGGTTGCCTGAGTAATCTGCTCAGCTTGGAGTGTCTTGAATGATGTAAATGTTTGTAGACGCCTCTGGACACTGGTTATTCTTCACTGGGTGCTGCCTGGTGGACGACTATTGAAGATTATCTGACCAGAATAATCGGAGTCAGTTTTGTGTTGGTGAATGAACATCCCAGTGTTCAAACTGGAGGCCAGATCTGTGATCCGAACGATCTCATAAAACTTTTGGTGGAGTAATGAGATCAGTAGGTTGCAGCAGGACAGCATCAAAATTGGTGCATTAGAAGAAGACTGTTCTTTCAGTGGATCCAGCCCTTCCAAAGTTTGTCTGTCTGCTCCACTGTCGCTGCAGCTCCTACTATTTTGGTTCGGACAAACTCCCCGCAGTTTGAAGTCATGATGCAATATTTATGGATGAATCGGCATGGGAATGGAGGATCAATCCCGCATCCCATGAATCGGTCATTGTTTTGCGATATAAATTATCCAGTGGATTAAATCGGGATTACAGCAGCGATTGGGTAGTGCTCGTTCGGCTGCACGGATTGCATTTATTACACAGTGGCTGCAGACTAGACCAGAAAACGGTCAGCACCACGATAGTGCCCGTAAAATTAATGTAAAGACAATCCAGATTGCTCACCCAATGAATTTTATTACCCCAACATTTTATGCATCTCGTTAATAGTGTCCAAGTACGAGGGCGCATTATTTATGGTGATTGTGATGGCCATAGTAATGAAAAACTATCGGCGATTATTTGCGGAACCAAAACATTTTTGGGATATAAATCTGTGGAGAAACGCCGTCAGGACCGCCGGCCATCAGGTTTAGTAGAAGTTGACGTGCCTTGCTGTGAATAGTCAGGTAGCGTCCATCAGGCTGAGCTTTTGGCGGCCTGGTGGTGGAATCGAAGAATTGAAATCAGAGCGATAAAGGAAGTCTTGTCTTCTGGTTTCGAGAGGACATGTCGTCGTACACAAGGTCGCCACCGACTCATGCAGGGGAGGAAGCCGAGCAGACGTCACCTTTCCGTAAGAAACGTGAATGCCCAGGGAATCCCCGTGGGCTCACTGTTTACGTTGCATGAAATGAAAAATCATGGTCATCTCTTGACTTCGAGAAGTCTTGGGGTGGATTGAGCTGTTCCACAGACACGGGAGCATGGAGTTCAGTTTGACTGTTTGGAAGCTTCGTGGCATGTTTGATGGTTCATCATTGTCGAGGGAATGGTCCTTTTATTCTTGTCTTGCTCTGTCAAGGAGAAAAATGTGTATGAAGAGAAAATGTGCTGAATACGAAATGGTGCTCGTCGATCCAATAAACGATAGAAATTGTGAATTATCGCCTCGGCTGCCACGGAGCTGCGCTGCGAGTTTAATAGTTAATGCCGGATTCGTGCCTTGGTCAGCGGTGAGGAATTGATCATCGCGCCATGATAACCGGCTTTTTCGAGTGGAAGAGAAGAAGAACCAGCAAAAACGCCGGATGTAATTGGTAACACTATCCGTTTTGGTGGTGCAAAGCCCCGGACAGTAGAAACACCGCTGCCTTGACCGTGGACTTCGTTGTCCACACAAGCGTTGATTGGATATTTCAGAATGTGTGCAAGGCGTGCTTTCGATGCCAGTGCCAGTGCTGGGTTACAGATTGGTGGGGAACAGGAAGGAGGGTCAGAGGGTTCCATGGAAGTGTGGCTGCTCTCCTGGACAAATTGCCCTGGTTCAGTGTGTGGCCTGCACAGCGCATCCCTTTCCCGCCACTGGAATTTTGTCGGATTCTCTTTTAACGCGCGCAGTGAATTTGATAAACCTGAATATTCCGAGCTCATCTGTGTGGTTTTGAACTCGGCTCTTTGTTCTGCTGAACAGGACGAGTCACACAATGAGACACGAGCGGTGTCCACAGATCCACTGCCAGGCAGCTCCGAGGCTTTCTCGAAACAGGTTTCCTTCCACAGGCATGTACCTCCACTGATCATCTGTCAAAACATGAGGACGAAGGAACAATTTCCAGAAATTGAAAATAACCTTCACAACAAAGCATCGTTCAAAGTCTGAGTACAACAGGATTTTTTTTCAAAGAACCGGTTGTGCCTTGAATCATTGAGTTTGAAAATTCTTTATCTTGTAAGCCACAAAATCTGACCTCTGTGTGCTTTCTGTCTTGTTGGTGGTGCTGTCTACGGCAGTGAATATGAAGATAATGACACAAGGACAAATTCTTGGCAATCTAGCTGCAGTTAAAGTCAGTTGTGTGATCTCAACATCAGTCTGATTAAGCATCAGCAGACTGAGCATTTGTAGGATTTCAACTCTGCAAAAGGATCAAAAATATTTTGTGCCAGCATGTCAATGTGTTTCGACGGATATTTTGTGCCAGCATGTCAATGTGTTTCGACGGAACTGTTTTTGTGTGGACACCCCTCGTGTGTGGCTCGTATGAGTGTTGAATTCACGGGTGGCGCAAGCTTCGTTGGATTCTGCCCACGGATGTGGTGTTGCTGTCCTCAGGTGATGCTGGAAACGAGGTCACACGCGCGGGGCGGGATCATCATCGCTGCTCAGAGCGCAGAGTCGCGCGGCGCTGCCGCCACCCACACACTCGGGAAAAATGACACGTGTGACAAATGATGATGGGTGGAGAATGTGTCGTGTGGAGCAGAAGATAAACGTCAGTGCCACAAAATCGACAACATTGATCAGGGTCTTTTTCTGGATCTCGCATTTGCCTTGAGAAGATCAGCAGTGCGTCCGCGTTGCAGGCTTGCCCCTCTGTTGCATTTTTGATGTGGCCGTTCTGTATTTCATTTTACGCTTGATATCAGCCCAGTGATTCGTTTGGGCTTCTGGCCTAAAAGAAGTGAATTGTGGTTGTTATCCTTGGTCGGAGTTATTGCACCAGACGCGGAACCACATTGGCTGGTGGTCTTGATATGATTTGAGTCTGGTGAAGACTCCAGTTTCACCTCGTTTGAAGAGTACGAGGAGAGCCTTTCTGCCTTGTTTATTGCAGTTGGTGGAGCCCTGCATTTTCTTTAATTCAGATGCCAGTCGCAGTGTTATGAGACCATAAATTCAGGGGATTGGTCAGCAGGGAGCCGAGTCCTTCACGATGTGGCTGAATTTCCCTGCAGCTCTGCTCGGCCTCGTGCCTTCAATTCTGTTTGGTCTTGTTGGAGTGTCTTACATTTGGAGGGTCGTTGAGAAAGAAGTAAACCTGCAATTTGTTTCTGGGGAGGATCAATGCTGCTGTGCCTTTGTTTCTGTGTTGGGATGACTCTATTCTACCCAGTGAGAATGACGGAGAAACAATGGCCAGACGAGACTGATGTGACGCAGAGTTCTGGTGCTATTGATGATGGAGCAGAAAAGCGGCGGCGGACAGAAGTGGTGTGGGACGAGAGCGGCGCCGCCTCGCTGGCTGCGCCGCGAGTATCAGGTCGGCGCATCTCGACCTTTGGGCTTACGTAACGCCGCAGTGCCGCATTTCCCCAGAGAGGGCGGCCTTCTCCTCAAGAAACCTCGGAGCACCACAGGAAATCGTCTCCAATAGACGCGTGTAATTTCCACAACAATAGCGATTTCCCTTTCCGGGAGTCTGGAGCGCAGGGTCCGTGTTGGGCGCCTTGTTAACGTTGATAAATGCGTGCCGAGATGCTGATCAAAAGTTTAAGCCCGAATCGGACGCGGACCAGTAAATATGCCCAGTATAATTGGCCGGGCCATCCATCATCGGATCGTATTAACATGAGCGGATCAGATGGAAGACAAATATGTCCAGAAGGACAATGTGTACAAAGTGTGTAAATGTTTCCCTTTGGCGGAAGTCAAACAGCAGTGAGGACCCAATCTCGGTATCGATTGTTCTCTGAAGGCTCTTCCTGTTTTGTTACTCAAAATAATTTCGGAGGAGACGGAAGCACCATCCGTTTGTGATTTGGTTGCTGGAGTGTAATGGAAAAGTCCACTCGTGTGGAGGCTGCGGAGGCTGCATTGAAGTGCGCGGCTCGGAATGATGTACGGGTCGAGATGACGTGAAGAATACAATCCGTGCTGTTGTTCCTTTCCTGTTTCACCACGGAGACAAAGGAAGGAAACAGAAAAGGATCTTGAAACAGCTTTTGTTCACGAAGCAGTTTCTTCACACAGCTGCGGGAGGTTCCTGAAATGTTTGCAGCGGGGATTGATGCAACGACGGAGCTGCAGCAGTTCGACAGACACTTTTACATCAAAGTCTCGCCATTAAGGACCCTGCCTCCTGAAATCATAACCCAAATCCGAATTTCCCTGACCTTTTGCTCTTGGGAAAGCTGCTCGTTAAAGAAGGGAACAGAGGATGATAGTAACGATGTTATCTTCCCCTGATGGCTCAAGCTGGCATGCACAGAAGTGGATTGCATCATTAAACCATTGTCGTTGACCTTCAGGGCAACACGAGAACGTTTCCTGTTGCTAAGTGTACCTGAGTTGCCGAGCCTTTCATCAGAAAATAATATGCGTTAATGAAGCCCAGCCCCGGGGAAAGGTGCTTCTGTGTGAAACTGGAGAGTTTGGTGCTCCTGCTCGCCTTCTCGATCGATCCTGCGCTGCAGAAAAGGACCTGCAAAAACGTTCCAAGCATGATGTGCGTGTTCTGTCCACGCCCGCACGCGTTGTGTGTGCCAGTACAACTGGCTTCTGCTTGGCTCCCGGTCAAGGTCGAACAGTAGTGGGTTGGTTCTCCTGGCTCGTGAGTTTCAACGCCATTGGGGATGTGGAGCAAACTTGTCTCACTTGTTTATTTTCCCTTCATTGTAGGATCTGCTGGAGTACAAGAAGAAGCAGCGGATTCTGCGCGTGCGTATGCTCGATGGGACGGTGAAGACTTTACAAGTGGATGATAGCCACACGTGCGCCCAGCTGATGATAACCATTTGCTCCAGAATAGGTTCGTGTAGCTTTTTGTGTGCATCTACGAAAAGATTACGGCCAGTGCAGTGAAGCGGGAGAAGAGTGATGTTGCAGTTGCAAGTCTGAAGAAGTGCCCTGCTGCTGGAAACAGAAAGCGAAAAATTTCACCGTGAACCTGTCCTGAATTGAACCGGTGTTGCTGCTTCTCATCACTCCGAACCATTCTTCAGTGAAAGCGAGATATGCTGGGTGTTTGGCAGGAATCACGAACCACGAGGAGTATTCGCTGGTGAGAGAGCTGCCGGACGAGGAGAAGGAGAAAACGTTGACGCTGCGCAGAGACAGATCCATCGCGAAGGATCAGAAGAAGCTCGACGAGCTCAAGAAGAAGCTCCACACGGACGACGAGCGTGAGTAGCGTTACTTCCTGTCTTCCGACTCCGTCGCCGTGGAGTGCATTGTTCATTGAAATGCAAGTGGGACTTGGAGAGAAAAGCAAATTTGCATGTTCCTTAATGGAAGCCAGTGAAAACGGCACTTTCCTCCGTTAATTGCGTTTGTGCCTTAATTGTATTAAATTCCCAAATCCAAGCGAAATTGGGACCGGAGCTGCATTCATTGGAAATCGAAAATTTGGCAGGCGTATGTTCAGAGGGAGCGCGGTGGGATAGGAACCGTGTTTCGTTTTATGCCCAGGCACAGATCTGTATCGTTCAATGTTAAAGCCAGCTCGGTTGAATATTGACGTTCGTGAGAAAAGTCGAAATGTGTAAAGACATGAGGAAACATCATCAAATGCCTCCCTCTGGTTGGGCTGTGAAGGAAGAAGTGACTGAGACTGTCTTCTTTTCATTTTGGGTGGCTCTTGCATGTACAGCTGCAGAGCACGATTCGACGCGCTTTTGTATGTCCCTAGAAAGAAAGGTGGTGATCGTGGCGCACCATCTGAGGACATTTGTGACAGATAATGCACAAACAGCATGTGATGTGTTCAACTTTGGGCAGAAAGTACACTCTTCGTTTTCGTTCCGTTGGGAGTTGCGAGCATCTGCGAGCAAAAGCCTTGGTCTTATCGTGTTTCCAGCTCGAAGCAACACTGTTTTGAGAGGAAGTCCAGTAACATCCACTGTAATAAACTGCCATTTACCACATAATAGAGGCGGATAAAAACAGCCTTTCGCTGTCGCGCCTCATTCACTGTTTCATATTTCATAGGCGTTCACCCTCCCTTGGAAAGTATGGCTTCCTATCTCCCTGACTCTGTAAAAATGATAAGCCTTGTCTGTTCCGTACGCTGGCAAGCCACGCTTCGGGACAGTCTGTGAGCAAAATGAGTGATCAACACTTACATGTGCTCCCAGGTTACGACTTCTGCATCAGGCTAATGCTATTGCTAATTCTGTATTATCAAGTTGGTGAATGTAACGTGCCAATTACCTGAAAGCTTATTACGGTCGTCTGCTGCCGGTGTTACTTGATGTGCTTCTCAAGTTGGGAAACAACGTGCACGGAATTTTGCTCACTGTAATTTTTTGGACTCGGTCGACATGAAGTGGGGTAGATCTGGCCACTTTGGGACAGTTTCGTTCAATTTGAGCCGCGCTCTCTGAGCAGATCTTGCCGTACACGTTGAACTCAGTGACTCGGTGTTTGTTTTGGAGAACGAGTCACGAAGTTGCAACCGGATGAAGCCATTTGCGTTGCGGGAAAATGGAAAGAAACTGACTCTACGAAGCATGAGAATTTGTGTCAAATTAACAGCAGCTCCTGCGATGATACCTGGAAGCTGCGGAATGGAACAGACGGGGGAAGGAAAGAAAAACTACGCGGCTGTTTTAAGGAACAATTAGTGCTGAAAACCGCCCCGATGAGAGTGCTGTTTTAAAGCTGTGCAATCACACACAATTAGATGAATGGATGCAAATTCACTTGGGAATTATGTTTCTCGTTTGTCATGCTTTTGCTCTGCTCAAGAAACAAGGCTTCTGCCATGTGCTCGGGTGCGTTATTCAGAACAAACCTGATTTGTGATTATAAGGACCTGCTCACAATATGACGACGTTCACCCTGTTCCGACATTTGCTCGTACAGCACAGCCGACCCTATTGAGTTGGGCGTTAGCCACACCACTGATGTGGGAATGAAAACCAAGAGCTTGGAGACGAGCTCTGTTGTCCCAATGGTTTCAGAACGGGGCAACCGTCGCACTCCAAGAGTTGAAGGAACATCGTGTCTCGCGTCTTGGCTTTTTGTAATTCACACACACCCAGGTTTTTGAATGATGGAAAGTGTCTCTGGCTCAAGGGGCTGTGTTTTTCGAAGCACTGAACATGTGCTGCAGCGGTGAGGATTGCGGCGCGCGGTGCGTCTGCAGGCAGCCGTCTCCCGAGGACCGTGGAGACGGTAATTAGTCGCCTTCTGGTCAACTGGTCCAATGTCCATCCTGTCGTGACTCTCAAGTGAGGCATTAGCATACCAGATTGAGCACATGCTCTCTGTCTCTAACCACCAACGCAGCAGTGCCAAATGAGCCCGCTCAAAGGCTGTGGAAACTTGTAATTGGGACATGAAATTCGACTTTTTCGAGTCCTTTCCACAAGCTGCCACGATGGGGACGAGGCATTTTGTGCTACAGCTGCAACGTTGAGGAGAAAGTCCCTCATTCCACAGTGGGAAGCGAAGTTTTCACCTCACGAAGCTGACATATTGAATGTGCCAATATGCAAATCAAGGACAATGTAAATGTCTTATTTCTGCCCGTTTCTCTTGGCGGTTCAAGGTTCGCGTTTGATCGATATTACAGCATTAAGGTTGGTATTAGGAAAGTGTTCGCTGATGCTAAAAAAAGAAAGCTTGAGGTCTCTGCACTGCATCTGGTCCCAGTGTGGAAGAAATCTATTTCTGAAATTCACAACACAAGCAGTGTGTCGCTAGAAGACACGGATGTTCAATTGAAAGACTGATACTCGTGCACAAGGTCAGCGTTCACATTCAACTCACAATGGTTTGGTCACATTTGTCTTTCCGTGCAGACCTTCTCGTGCATCGTGCCTTCTTCACAAACGGTTACATGTGTGCAGTATTGGACAGCAGTGATTTTGACGTGGTGTGATTCTGGCGCCCCGACGGAGTTGTCTAATTAGAGCAGCTGAGACTTCCCGTCTGAAGTCTCCAGCCGTCGTACGTGAATGTGGAAATAATTCAACAGGTAACGCGTAACAGGACCAATTTGGCGGTGATGAACATCCGGTCGATTCCTCTTGTGTGTCCATCACATCAACATGTCACAAAATGAAAACAGCTTCACACTCACACTCTTTAGCATGGTCTCTGGAAAACTGGAGAATCTTGAGATGGAAATGGTGCTTCCTTATTCCTGCGCCACTGAGCCGAATTGGGCAGAAGTACCCATTCGTACGTCTGGAGTGTGGGACGTGGGCGGGGAGTTCACTGCCCACCGTCCGTCACATCTGGATCAGAGTCGTGACAATTAACTATCGGCGTCGAGTCGAGGCAGGAAAACGGCTCCGAGGTGTGTGTTTCGGAACCAGCACATTGTGTTTCCTCAAGATAATTCTCTGGCAACTAGTTGTGAATAATACCCCATTTCTCCGCAATTACGCGCAATTGCAGTTGAAGGAAAAATGCTGTCTTTGTGTCATTCTGGGTTGAAATTTACAGCAGGTGATGACAATCCTGTTTCCCTGTGTACTTTCCCATTCCCGTCTCGTGACGACTGTTCATAAAGACTCACGTGCTTCACCTGTCACTGAAGTGCTCCTTGTGTGCAGCGAATGTTTTTCTGCTGATAATGCTGGAAATAATTAGCAAAATTTGGCCGTCATGAAAATTTAACTTTGAAACTTCAACAGAGTTTCTCTTTTTTGGAAAACTTTCGCGATCCTTTGCTTGAGTGTGAACACACGACGAGTCGAATACGAGGAGTGACGGGTTGTTGGGACTGAGGGCGCTGAGCTTCAGTGAGTTTCAAAGATAAAGCATGGAGATGGTTTCTTCTTGCCATCTCGCCAACATGTGTGGAATGTCTTCAATTTTCCTTGACCTGTTAGATTGAACAGAGAGAAAAGAACAGCGCGAGCAAGAGAGTTGCGGAAAGGCCATTTTGGTGGAACAAGGCTTTTGGGGAGGAATTTGACGAAATGGTAAGATTGCGAAGGTTGCTGCGAACAGGCTCCCAAATTTAATCAGGTCAAGACAGATGAGAAGAAGAAGCTTCAAACCAGCGCTCTCATCGCTCACGGATCTCTTTTTGTCCTTGTTGCATCTCATCACCGTGGCCGTTTGAAAGAAATGTTCATTTGGCGGACGCTGGTATTCTCCCCAGACCAGCAGCACTAATTGAGTGATCAGGTCCTGTGCGCCTTCGGCCCATGACCACCTTTTCGCAAAGCCAGGCCTTAAGAACCACATCTAATGAATTCGAATTAATAGGATTGGTTTTCTTTGGAAGGAGTGTATATCTATTAAGCGCTGGACACAGAAGCCTTGTGAGGGACTGAATGAATGCAGATGATTACTTTCTTTGCATTCACACCAAGTCTTCTGTTGCCTGTAGATTCGGGGCAATGTCTGCAGCTCAGCCTTGCAGAAAATGAGTAATATGATTTCTTTTTGAGAGCTGAATCTACCTCGTTTACATTTTCGGCAGAGAACCTTGTAAATTGAGGGAGAAAACGCAAGCACTGTGTCAGAAAAACACAATGCGAAGCAGTTTTGTACAAATGTCAATGCTTTGAAACTCCAGCTTGGTTTAGTTATTGTGGTTTCATTGTTATGTGAGACACAACTTCCATTAGGGGGCAACTCTTGTGGATGCGTACATTATGCACAGAGGTGCTGCGTTTTGCCTTCATGCATTGTTTTTCTTGCAGCCTGAAACTGACGGATTCGTTGATGTAAGTTTTATGAGACCAGGCAGTGACACGGTGAAGCTGTGAATATTGTTATGGATGAGGTGTTATATTTGTCTGCAGTTAGGTTTGTAGGAAACTGCATTACTTAGCTGGAAATAGGAGTTTCGACAACTTGAAAAGCGAAGGTGATTCGTGTTCTGCAGGTTGCATTTGAGTGTTCACAGTAGATCTAACAAAGGACTGAGCTGCATGTCGCAAAAATCACCTGCAATTTTGGTGTTCAACATTTGTTCCGCGAGACACCTTGTCTGTGGCCCTTGGTGTGCGTGCAAACCTCAAGGCTATCGATATGCGGGGCATTTCATGACAATAAGTCAAACAGGAAATAATGTCTCACAGGTCCATGAACAGAGTCCTCTCCCCTGTTGAGGTTTGTGAGCTCGGATTGCAGGATTTCGCTTTTCTCGACCTGCACACGCAGGTTCCACGTCTCGTCTGTTTGATGAGAGGCGAGCCTCGCCACAGAAAGGCCGGCTTCACAAAGTGATCCTGTAAGTTCCAGTTTCCGCGTCTCGAAAGACCGTGTTGCAGCCTTTCTCCCTCTGAAGACGCGGTAATGGGCGTTTTCGAAAAGATCCTTTGTGCCAACATCTGTATCATCTCAATTAAATCACCATGGAAAGCGGCATTAAGGTCTTGTGGGTCAGAGGAGGACCACACACGCTCCACATCTAAGCCTTTGGTCAATGACAAGTGAAATGTGGGTCAAAGGCAGAACTATTCCCTTCACCTCTGCCAGCAGAAGAGCACAAATGCGTCTTGGCATCGCCAAATTTCCTGTCAAAATTAGTTTTCTTTCTCAGGCGGTGTTTGGAAAAAGAATCTTCGTCACTGAGCAAGTTTCTCGAACACGGAAGTTCAACTGGTATCTGAGCTTTGAATGCGCGACTCAGTTGAATTGGTTTGTTTCTCTTCCTGAGGCGGCACAGTTTGCAGGTCAGAAGAGGTGCAGGTGGTTTGAGCGTTCCGCTTCCACTCAACTCGGCCCTTCCGGTGATGTGGCTTTTTGTTGTACAGCTGTGTCGGTGCAACAGTCTTGGATCAAAATCATGCCAAAAGAAACTTACAGGTTCAGAATCACTTCCTCTCGGGAGCAAGATTCAGTTTCCACCTGAGTCTTTGCGATCGTTGCGTGCTCGGGCAGGGCGTCGCTGTAGGATTTCTGTGGACGGGGCTTGAGAAGTGGCTTCCGTGAACATGCGTTTTGGAATGGACACGACCACCCTGGTCAAGGAGCGTGTGGTTATTGCTGAAGAAATTTGAGCTCCAAGTTGAGTTCCCATTTTCGTTTGTGATTCTGAATTCATAATCTTACAGTTTTGCAACATCCCTTCAGAGAAATGACACTCGCGAACAGCGTTCAAACTATTTCAAGGGATACAAGCTTTTGGACGTTTGTTGGAGTGTGTGGACAAGTACGGACAAGACATCTGTTTAACGACTTTCGGTTTGTTAGATCCAAATGGTTTGAGATGAGAGACTGAGAAACTACGAATTGGTCTGTGTTTCTTTCTCCCAGACTGGCCATTAGCATGTCAGCGGAAAGCCTGTAGAATCGAGCGGGGCCTCCTCGTTACGGAGGAAGAAGGTTGCAGGGAGAGAGGATGTCGGCTACATTTAGAGTGAGTGGATAAGTAGTAAATCCCGCATGATATGACTCTAAGCATATCAGAGCACTAATTATATCCAAAGTGGCTGAGTGCTTTTGTGCGAGTCTCTTCCGCAGCCTTTCTGGCTTGTCTTTTTTGCCCCTCTGTGCCTGTTAAATGCGGAGGTTCCCCAATCAAGGTTGCCTCGAGCCTCGAAACATCCAACTTGGTTCCTTGAGACTTCACGCATGTCACACACATTTGCGAAGGTTTTCTGCTGGGGCCGTGTTTAACCTGCAAATTGGGGTGCCTTGACTAGGATAATTTTTAGTGGCGTACTTCTGTCCAAGTTCTGATGCTGAGTGTCAAAGCATCGTGAATTATAAAAGGGGCGATGGCGGGAAACGCACATAAACACTGGGTCATTCCTTTCCTAAAGGAGCGGAACGGCCCAGCCTATGAACACTGCAGGAGCATCTGCCTCGACGGGACGAATCCTCTACCTGACAGGTACCTTATAGCTACACACAGTACA
>JAAUXT010082732.1_pt1 | contig 33239 bp, 52 predicted proteins | sample 7278171 | NCBI WGS metagenome assembly JAAUXT01 (sample SAMN14350112, study PRJNA611818) | marine sediment metagenome | isolation source: surface marine sediment (1.8m) | place: French Polynesia: Moorea | collected 2018-08
ACTCACACACACACACACACACACACACACACACACACACACACACACACACACACACACACACACACACACACACACACACACACTTGGAACAGCGCACAGGTTACCTGGACGACAGGTCTCTCTCCGATCGGGTGTGTCACGTCGATGGTTCGGTTGTAGTTGCCGGGCACGACGCGCGGCGGCTGCTGGTCGCGGCGCACGTTCACCTGCACCACCAGGTCCGCCGTCTTCTCCGGCGTCGCTCCGTCACTCGCGCGGATCTGGATCTGTGACGCAAAACGGAACATTCGTTGCTTGTCGTGTGTTTCACAGGATATTTGTTGCTTCTGTTTGATTCAAGTCGCGCCCATGTGAGGAAGCAAATGTTTCTGTTTCTGCGCTGCGCGCGCCACAAAGTGACATTGATGCGACAAGTGTTGTGGCCTCACATTGTACTGCGCAGAGTCGTCTTCGGTGAGAAGTCGCTTCAGAGTCAGGAGTCCCGTGTCCGGGTTCAGATAGAAGAACTGCTTCGCGGTGTCGTCTCCCACGATCCTGTACTTCAGTGTGTCCTGTAGCAAATCACAAAAATTTCTTGAATTTCTGAACTTTCGGGCACGAATGCTCGCACAAAGAGAAGGTCAGTGCGTCAGTGCGTCAATTTCAGGTTCACGTTGCCAAATGACTGACATCAACGTTTCAACAAATGCGGCTGCGCGAACCGTGTCACTACTCACGCTTTCGTCTTCGTCGGACGCCTCGACCTGGCGGACGGTGGCGCCGAGCGCCGCCGTCTCCGCCATCGCGACGACGTAGCGCGGCTGCGGGAAGCGCGGCGCGTTCTCGTTGCGCGTCACGGCGATGGTGACGAGCGCCGTCGCCTGCTGCGCCGGGTTGGCGCTGTCGTACGCGATGACGCGCAGCTGAAACCACCAGAGGGCGTGCTCACGCTCAGAGCCGACCAAGACTCTCAGATCACAATCCTCCCAATTTGTCTCTTTTTGCAAATCCAAAATACATGCCCAAACTTGTAAAATTCTCTTGGCGCCACTCACGCAAAAAGCACCACAATCATCATGTGTACAACGGTCAACACAACTCACCGTGTACTCCATCTCATCGTCCGTCTTCAGATCCTCCTTGACTGAGATGGCGCCGGATTTTTCATTGATGGAGAAGTAGCTGGGCGCGGGAAGGTCACCGATCACTTCGTACCGAATCTCGCCCTGCAATCAAATCACATCTTGTCCAGTCTTCGAGATTTGACACATCATATCAAACAAACATTCCACAACAGTGACAATGACAAAACCAACTCTTCACAGCGGTCACCAGAACAATTTCTCCCACCAGACTCGAAGCCACGAAACAGATTTTTGTGTCGAGTGCACTACGCACCTGCAGATCCTGGTCGGTGGCGCGGACGCGGTTGAAGAACTCGCGCCCGACCTCGATGTTCTCGGAGACGCGCGCGTTGTTGTAAGGCGTCCCGACGAACTGCGGCGTCGACTCGTCGCGCGTGATGGAGACGGTGATGGTCGAGTTGGCGGTGCGCGGTGGGTCGCGTCCGTCGCTCGCTTGGATCAGCAGCTGCAGGAATGGCAAATTCGTTTGACATTCCGTCTATCACGCGTTATGCAGAAGCCACTTTCGACTTCAGTACAAAAGCGATGAACTTCGTGAGATATGCTGTTGGTTTGGAGATGAACTTCCGTTCGTTTTCAGAGTAAAATCTCCATTGCTCGCCACAGCTTCAAAAGCTGAGCCTGCTTGGCTTCAGAGCTTCACAGCTCGAAATTGTTTTGGTCTGTTGTGACGCCGCACGCACTCACCGCGTACTGCCTCTCGGTGGTCTCGGTGAGCGGCCGCGTCACCGTGACGACGCCCGTCAGCGGGTTCAGATAGAAGAAGCCGAGCGCCTCCTCCGGCCCCAGGATCGAGTAGCGAACCTCGTCCTGTCGGAAACATCAAGGTCAGAGAATTCTTGAGACGAAGACACCAGAAGGAGTGTTCCAAACAGCCATTGAGGTCGTCACTGCCACTTACTGACACAGACACCAGCAATGTTCATTGGACACTTTCGATCTCCACACACACACACACACACACACACACACACACACACACACACACACACACACACGAGGCGGACTCACCCCATCGCTGTCGGCGGCGGATACGGTGACGACGCTGGCTCCGATCGGGTAGTTCTCGACGACGCTGGCGCGGTACGCGCGCTGGTTGAACTGCGGCGCGTTCACGTTACGTCGCACCGTGATCTTGACCTGCGTCTCGACGCGTTGCTCTGGGTTTGCGCTGTCGTAGATCTGCACGCGCAGCTACAAGAATAAAAAATCAAGGGATACAGTCAGCGTGCAAGAATTCGAGTTCAAGTCACTTCCCAAGCTGCAAACAAAAATCCACCTTCGGAATGAATCCTGACAATATCACGTGACCCAATCTTTTCCCGACGCTCACTCACCACATACTCCGTGGCGATGTCGTCCTTGAGCGAGTTCCTCACGAGCACGTTGCCCTGCTGGTCGACGCGGAAGTAGCTGGGCGCCGCCAGGTCCCCGACCACCTCGAACATGAGCGTCCCCTTGAGGTCCTGGTCGCGCGCCTGGATGCGCACCAGCGGGTTCCCGTTGACGCGCTCGTTCTCCGTGATGACCTTGGTGTACTCGGGGAAGTCGACGGTCGGCGGGTACTGGTCGCGCGCGAGACGCACCTCCAGCGCGGCGGACGCGGTCTTCTCCGGAGTCGACTGGTCGCTCGCGCGGATCGTAAACTGAACAGGCAAAACCAAGCATGTCAACATCCTTCCAGTGAAATTTCCAAAAAACTCAAAAACGGTCACGGTCTCTGTTTCTCTGTTACGACTCATAGCACTTGAGAGAAGTTGTATCGCACATCCCTTACTGACCCTGAACTGGGAGGTCTCGGCCTCTCCGAGCGCGCTGGTCGCCACCACGATGCCGGTGTCCGGGTTGATCCAGAAGAAGCGACTCGCCCGCTGCCCAGCCTCGTCGTCCACGATGTCGTAGCGGATCACGTCACCCTGCAGAACGAAGCCAGACGCATTTATTTGAGGAAGCAAACAGGATCTCAAAGGCAACCACTTACCACTGAAAATCTGGAAAGGGCCACATTGGTGTTTCGTCATGCTGTCTTGGGATTGCTACTCATGCAGAACGGTTTGATCACCCAGCACCAAGAGTGACCAACACATTAGAAGTGTTTGAGTGTTCGTTAGTGACGTTCTCACCTCATCGTTGTCGGTGGCAGTGACCTGGATGATGGAGACGCCGAGCGGGAAGTTCTCGCTTATGTCGGCGTTGAAGACCTGCGACGCGAACTGCGGCGCGTTCTCGTTGCGTCGCACCGGGAACACCACCTCCGTGAAGATCTTCTGGTCCGGAGAAGCGCTGTCGTACGCCTGCACCCGCAGCTGTTGGGGGACGCGCAAAAACTTGAGTCACACGCGTAAAGAACACGACGTCTTCGCTGTGGACGCGAATTTCCTCTTTTGGTGCTTTGCAGCACAAGAAAATCAAGCTCAACGAGAAATTAAGAAACATCGTTGATCAGAAATTCCTGTGCTCTTTCAGACAAAAGGTTTTCGGAAAAGTTCAACTGTTCAAGTGGAAGCAAATTTTTTATCCAGCAATTCGTCCACACCTCGGTTTACAGGTGACCAACTCGTCACCGTTGTGACCTGAACGAGTTGACACTGACCGTGTAGCTGCTGAGTCTCAGCGGATCCTCCTTGATGTTTCCAGCCACCTTGATGACGCCGCTGTTGCGCTCGATCGAGAAGTAGAGTTGCGCCGGGTAGAGCCCGATCGCCTCGTACACAATCTGACCCTGAAAATCAACATCACAATGGAGTCAGTGCGCTGCATCCGAACTCGACTGTTGTGTTGTTCTCTAGAGACTCCAGAATCAGGCCTTTCTTTTGTTCAAAGTTTCTTCACAGAGAGACCTGGACTCGTACATGCGTGTGGAACCATTTGGCCTTTTTTGTTGAATTTGTTAAAATTTGACAGCATTCGCCATGAGTTGGTTTTCTCGCAGAATTTCTCACTGCAAAAGCGAACGTCTCGAGTCACCTACCCTCTGGTCGGGGTCCTCGGCCTTGATGGTGTAGACGCCGGAGCCGTTGCGCGCGTTCTCCGACACCTGGCCCGGCACGTAGGGCAGGTTCGCCCACACCGGCGGCTGCTCGTCGCGCGAGATGCGGATCGACACTGACGCGTTCGACGACTTGCCTGAAAAACGAGAATGTGCGCACCTACGAAGGACCCTTCAGACTTCAAAAAGCCTCGTGTGTTTGACCTCAGGGGTTGTGACAGCAGTGAACGCGAGCAAACCAACATGAACTGCTTTTCGCGATCTGGGCTTTCCCCAGTAAAAGGGACTTATCTTCTCAAGATTTGACCAGAATTTTTTATCCGCATTTTTCCACAAAGCCGCGGCAAGTGGAGAGAGAGCGCACGAGCGCTGACCTCGTCCGTCGTGCGCGGTGATGACCATGCGGTAGATGTTGGCCGACGCGTCCCTGAGCGGCTTCTTGAGGCGGATGACTCCGGTGCGCTGCTCGAGCAGGAAGAACTCGCCGCCCTGCCCCGTGATGCTCGCCAGCGAGAACGACACCTCGTCCTGCGCAAAACGAACAACACCACTTCAGATCACCGGAACAATTTCACGTAAGGGATTGATTGCACAGCCAGTCTGGAATTAATTGAATTTCACTGCGGAAATTTAGCTTGTTCGTGTCATTTGCCGATGTGGAAACACGTTTAGCCTGGTCCCCGATCGTGCAGTACTCACCGTCTGGTCCCCATCGGTGGCGCGCACGCGCAGAACCTCCTCTCCGACGCCGAAGCTGTCGACGATGACCTTCTCGTAGTTGGCGCTCGGCTGGAACTGCGGGCCGTTCACGTTGCGCGTCACGTTGATGAAGATCTCGGCGGGCGTGCGCGCCTCCGGGTACGCGCTGTCGTACGCCTCCACGTTCAGCTGCAACGACCGAGAGGGCGGCGTTTCGTTTTGAGTCAGTTTGTGTTGTGCAAAGCAAACACCAGCAGTACCGTGTGCAACCGTGGGCGACGCAGCTTGTTTGTCTCGAAATAGAGCATCCAAAGGAAGGACGGTTTTTGGCATGGCTTCACCAATGTTTCAACGGGATCTTGGTTCCAGAAAGAGGCAAACGGTGGAGTGCGTCCTTTGCTTGGGCACGACAAAAACACGGGTGAATACGGTATGCAGGAATTGGAGGCGTCGGGAGGGGCACATCAATTCACCTCATCCGCACGCGAAAATGGGTTTGAGGGCAACACCTGAAAGGGTCCACGGCAGAGACAGAAAAAATCGCGCAGCACATTCTTGGAGTGTGAACCACACTGACCTGGTAGAGGGTGAGTTGGAGGCTGTCGGTCAGCAGGTCCCGGATGATGCGCACGCGCACGTTCCCGCCGTCCTCCACGTCGAGCCCGAAGAAGCTGGGCGCCGGGTACACTCCCGTCACCTCGTACATGATCTCACCCTGCACAGAAAACACTGGTTGTTGACAGATCACAAGCGTGACGAGGTCGCCCATGGCAGTCTGTAGATATATCTATTCCTCCACTGATCACAAAGGAAGCACCAAGACATGGAGCGCGCGACTCACCGCGACGTTGTCGTCCCTCGCGCGGAACTGCGCGATCGTGTCCCCGATGTTGCGCGTCTCGGCGACGCGCGCCGTGATCTCCGCCTCGTTGAAGCGCGGCGGCGTCCGGTCCCGCGGCACCGTCACCACCACCGTCGCCACGGTGACCCGGTCGTCAGGCAACGCCTGGTCCGACGCCTCGATCGTCAGCTGCGCGACGCACAACAGGAAAATCGTCAACAATGCATCCATTTTGTTTCAATTTTCCCAGCAATCAAACACATTTTCCACTACAAAGTCTGCGAGTGTTGTAACTTTTCACCGACAGATGAATGCAAATGTGGCGCTTGAACGAATGACAGGTGGTACGTTTCGCTTTTTGGGTCTGAATGGGTGAAGCGCTTTATCCCAAGCAGCACTGTAATCCTTTCACGACCCTTCACTTTTTGCGTACAATTTTTGCAATTGACTCCATGAAGACATATTAATTCCGTTGAACATGCACCAGACGCACGCAATATGAAGTGTCCTTCAGGCAAACTTCACTCCACAGGTCCTCCACAGAAACCAGTCACTTCGCGGAACCAAACATGTTCTTTCCATACATATCCTCTGACAAAATCTGCCCACATATTGTTTGAAATTGAATTCTTTCTGAGATTGAATTGAGTTTATACGTAAACAAAGCCTCAATGTTCAAATGCATGCATTTGAATATGCAGAAATATCCAGCTTTTTTCTCCCTTTTTCCTGATTCCAGTGCCATGCTCTTTGCTCTTTGGCCAATACTCCAGTTCTCCGCTTGCGCACATGGTGTAATGCGTGTTCAGTCCAGTGAAGCACGTTCGTCCTCAGACGACAATTCGTTTCGTCTTTCCCAAAACAAAAGCACTTCACATGATCACCGGTGCACCATTTCACATCCCATTTTGGACACAATCCACAACAGAATCATTTTCTTGTTTGCAGAAACACACACGCAATTATGCATGTCTGGCACCGTGTTTTCTTCCACACTTTCAACAAAACCATGCCACAGACACATGAAATTGAGCCGAGGCCAAAGATGAATGTCAGGATCACAGGATTTCAACACCGATCCGTCTTTGCATTTCATTCTCAAACATCCAGCTAAAATGTTTAAAATTTGGACAGACAACTATTTTGAATGTTGAAACAGGCTTGATGAACAGCCGCTTCCCAGGCTTGTGCTTTTCGCCCTTGGCAATTCTCCATGCACACACTTATTTGTTGATGCCTCAACTGGCATCTTGTGTCATCACATCATTCCTTATCACGATGTAAATCAGTCCTCAGCATCATGCATGTGTAGCATCAATTAATTTTCAAAACTTTTTGTGGGCCTCAAAACACGCTGACCAAATTTATCCTCGTGCAAACACATATTTCCAAAATTCTCCTTCGTGCAAGCCCGAATTTTTTCCAGTTCACAGCAGAATGAGTGTTCGTGCGCTCTCGTCAAAAGACGCATTGAGATCACATCACAATGCACAGCACATGGTACAGCTATCACTCTCGCACGCATTCAAAGGATCACGATGTAAATAATTTGTGCAGAACTTGTGTCCGTGCAAGCAGACATACAATTTTGCCATTGAGATCACCCATTATCACAAGGTGACAAACGACTGATCGGCAAGATTCCAACTCCTACTGCGATAAAAACGCACATGGTTCCGATCATTCGCTGCCTGCTCCAGAACAACTTCAGCTTCATCGATTTTTGCCTGAAGTCCTTTGAACAAGTTCGCATTTATTGAAACCTGCTTTCTGCTCGGACCCTGCACCGCAACAGCAGATCGCGAACGAACGCAGATCAAAATCGATTGTCAAGCAGATGGTGAGCAAGGTTTTGTGGAACTTTAGGCGGCAACTGAGTGTGACCAGATGACAACCAAGCAATGTTGCCATCTCCAGCCCCTTTCAAAAAGACGACCCCCAACGTGCTGTAGAAAAGTTCAGGAACTTTGCAATGCATTCATTCTGCCTTTCCTTTGTTCGCTTCAGCACCCGTCACGCGAGAAGTGTAGAGAAGCTGTACTGACCGTGTACGTGGACGCGCTGCCCTCGGACAGAGGCTTCTTGATGGACACCTCGCCAGTCGTCGGGTTGATGTAGAAGAACTCGCGCGCCGTCTCGTCCCCAACCAGCGTGTACTTGATCACGTCCTGCGCACAAGAGAACAGCAGATGAAAAACAAAGTTTATGACTGCTCTGAGCGGTTGTGAAGAATCGTGACTGCGGATGGCTTCACAAAGGGTAAAAAAAAGTCCCTCAATCTGTCGCTGTTGGTTTGGCATTACAGACGAAAACAAAGCGCAATCCATTCAAAAAACACTTGGCCGAAGCCACAAGTCTCCGCACAGGGACAAATTAAAGCTCAGCTGAAATCACCTCTGCCCCTCCCCCATTTTAACACGAGACACAAGACATCAGACTCACGCCGTCGGCGTCGGTGGCCGTGATGTTGGCGATCGGTTCCCCGAGCGTGGCGCGGTCGCTGACGGTGATGCGCGACGTCTCCTGACGGAAGCGCGGCGGGTTGGCGTTGCGCTGGACGAGGATCGTGACGTCAGCCGTCGCCATGCGACCCGGCTCCGCGTCGTCCACCGCCGTCACGCGCAACTGTGGAGCAGAAACAATTATCAATCTGAGAGAGAGAAAATTCCTCTCCAAGTTTCAACCCCAATCCTACGATCAAAATCTCCGTTGGTGAAAAACAAAAATCTGCCAAGTCTGAGTGAACAAGTATTCATTGCTTTCAACTCACGGTGTAGGAGGTGCGTCGGTCGGTGGAGAGCGACTGCGTGATGTTAATCTCTCCCGTCATCGGGTTGATGCCAAAGTAGGCGGGCGCCGGAGCGACGCCCTGACTGCCGTACCGGATGTTCCCGATCCTGTCGTCGTCCTCAGCCAGCACCTTGTAGATCGAGCTCCCCACCTGGAGTGCAGACCACAGAAATGTGAATCAGTCACTGGCCAACAAACAAATCAGACGCGTACACGCACCACACACACACACACACACAGACACAGACACACACACACACGCACAGAGTTCCTGTTAAAGTGCGTTCGAATGAACACCACAAGAAGACTCCTATTTCACTTGAAGCGACGGACCTGTTGGAACTCGGAGATGTCGACGTTGTAGGGCGTGTCTATGAAGACGGGCGGGAATTGCTCGCGGATGACTCGGATGTACGCCGTCGCAGCGTCGCACTTCTGAGGCACGTTGTCGTCACACACTTGCATGTTCAGCTGAAATTCAGAAAGCGGGGTTGCCATTTCATACGCGGTACCAAGAACGTCCTTGCAGCGTGAGCGTGATCGCATCACAATCTTTTCAGCATTCAACAAAGCAAGGTGTGACCTGTCTTCGCCGCAGTGAGACTGCAGTTTCAATGATAAAACATGAAAGTCAGCCGAATTCTACAGTTCCGACATTTTGAAGTTGAGAAGCTCCGCGTTTGCAGTCTGTCAACAAGAAAACTCACAGTGAAGGTTTCGTCGACGGTTTCGGCGAGCGACTTCTTCAGGGAGACGAGGCCGGTCGTCGGGTTCACGTAGAAGACGAGCAGTGCGCTCTCACTACCGATCAACTCGTACGTCAGCGTGTCCTGAAAATCACGACAAGAACTAACCTTCAGTGTTTCTCTTGTATGTCTCAGCCTCTGGGTATGTCTTGGAAAGAAACACAGGCCTGATATTTTCTGACAGTTACCGAACGAAACCAACAGCAACCAAGAGAAAAGTGGGGAGTTCAGACCTGGTCCTGATCGGAGGCCTTGAGCTGGAGGACGGAGGAGCCGAGGCGGTGGTTCTCCGCCAGCGACTGGCGGTACTCGGGGCGCTCGAAGATGGGCGCGTTCGCGTTGCGCGTCACGACGACCGGGACGACCGCCGTCGACGTCTGGTCGCGATACTCTGTGTCGTACACCAACACGCGGATCTGAAAACAGCACAGAAACATCTTCAGAAGGTGCACAAGGAGAGTCAGCAGAGTACAAAAATACAGTGTGTCGTTGACTGTCAAGAGGCTTGACAATTCTAAAGAAGCAGGTTGTTTGTTTTTCTAACAACAGGAAAACTGCGCAGCGATGAACGTTGCCAAGTTGCATGATTCATTGGATGCAGCAACACGCGGTGCTTACGTTGTACTCGGTGGACTTGAGGTTGTCGGTCTTGAGGTCGTTGCTGACGGTGATCTGGCCGTCGTCGTCCTTGATGTTGAAGAAGCTGGGCGCCGGGTAGTCGCCGATGATCTCGTACCTCAACCGGCCCTGCAGTCAAGAAAGTTTTGAAGTGACGCTTCCCACGGGAATTCAGCTTGAAGCATTTTAAACCTTTTGGCACACAGAGGAGTTCAATTTTTTTCAGAACCAATCTGCTTCACGTTGCTCCATGGGCGTGGCTCGCGCTGACTCACTCACCCTGAGGTCGGGGTCGTGCGCCTTGACGCGGAACACCTGCTCCCCGACGCGCTTCGTCTCGGCGATGCGCTGCGCGTTGTACGGCGTATCGTCGAAGCGAGGCGCGCGCGTGCTGCGCTGCACCGTCACGTAGAGCGTGAGCGACGCGACGCGCTCCGGGTTCCCATTATCGCTCGCCTCGATCTCCATCTGGATACAGTGAAATTAATAACGTTCGCGAAGAGCTGAATGTTTGATTTTTGTCACAGATAAAGTGCAGCACCAAATGTCCAAAAGACTGAAGATTCGTGCACGCGCTGGCCACAAAACGTGCAGGCCAGCTTCAATTTTCTGCAAATTGTACTGGCGACGGAAAGTGCTGACCTCGTAGTTGGTCCTGGTGCCCGGGTAGAGACTCTTCTTGATGGTGACGACGCCGGTGTCCGGGTCCACGTGGAAATGCTCCTGCACCTCCTCGTCCCCGATCCCCGAGTACGTGATCGCGTCCTGCGTGCAGCGAAACAAAACAAGTCTGACGTGCACAGCCTTCACAGCAACATCAAACTGACTGTTGCAAGTTCAGAATTTTGCAGTTGCCGTGGATACGAGTCAGTGAAGGGATCGGCAAATTTTCATTGTCAGCGGCACATTTCGCGAGAATCGCAACTGGAGCCAAAGTGCCTCCCGTCCGCACCCCTGCGCAGCATCGCGCGCGCTGCACTCACCCCGTCCTGGTCGGCGGCGCGCGGTTTGTCGGTGACGACGAACCCGTTGGGCACCGTCTCGCGGATGGTGACGCGCAGCGGCGTCTCGTGCTGCCAGCGCGGCCGGTTCTCGTTGCGCTGCATCGTCACGTCCACCGTCGCCGTGGACGTGCCCTCCGGGTACAGGTCGTCGTACGCCATGACGCGCACCTGCGCGCGGAGAAATGAGAATCAGACGAACTTCAGGATTCACAACGAATTTGGACTTGGACTGACGATGGCGTTGTGTTCACAAATTGGAACATAATACTGCTTTACAGGTGAGGAAAACAAGCACTGAACCCAGCACCAGAACGTCGAGCAAAAAACTCGCTTCTTTCAAGTTTTACAATGCATTCCAACTGAGTCAGTCACACAGAAGACGCGCACCTTGTAGCTGAAGGCGCGGTCCGTCGTCAGGTTGTTGGCCACTTTGATCTGACCTCCTGTCTCCTCGATCTTGAAGAAGTACGGAGCGGGGAAGTCTCCGATGATCTCGTACCGGATGCGACCCTGAAACAACGCGCACAAAACCTTTTAGCTTCTGATGAAACATCACAATTTTAGGTCTCTCCAAACAAAAACAGACAAAAAGAAACTGATCGTCAATCTGGTCCACAAAAATTGCAGTGTAAGTTCTCGTTCTATCATGCAAACTTCAACCCACAAATCCCACAACCACGCTCCAATCCTGGAATCCTTCACATGCCACAGCAGGGTCGTTTGAAGGGGGTTCAGGGTTCTGGCAAAAGACTCTTTCTCACAGACTCGACGCCTGCACAGGCAGACTAGCTGAGCTGACAACACATTGCATTGGGGAAGTTCGACTGAACACGACTGCGCCGCAAAAACTACACCAGGACGCTGCGCCTGACATCCGAGGGGAACTACAGCGAAGAAAGGAGGGAAGTGGTGACTGAGCCGCGCAAGGACTGGTTGAACACATATTGGGGAGCAACAACCTCTGTCACTGTGTGATAGTCTGAATTTCTGCAGACAAATGGGGAACCTGAGGATACATAAATGATTTGGGAAGATGGGAAGTGGAGGGGATTTGTTCTCTTGATCACATGACTGCTGTCATGATGTGTGAAATGCGCAAGACAATGGATCTCGGACATGCCCAATGCAACCGATGACAACACCACCAAAACCGCCGCATCATGCGCCATGCATGACTTACCCTCGATACTCCAGCCTGTACATCGACAAACAACAAAATTGTGAAGAAAAAAACAAATGCAAAGCTTGAAGCCAAGTAGAACGATTCAAAAATGACAAACAAGAAGCGAACTCGAAAATAAAGCCCAATGTTTGCGCAAAGCCAAACAAACGTTGATGCAGATTTTACAGTTTACACGTTACAACAGTGAAAAAGGTCCTTGACACCTGTACACCAAGGTATTTGTGAACAACTCAAACAACTCAAACTGCGTAAATATTGCACCTGGCGAAACATCGTGAACAAAACAGAGCCCTGATTTCGATTGGGCCATTGAAGAACTGAAGAATCCTTCAAGAGAAATAACGGCAAACAACGCTCACCTGGATGTCCCTGTCGCGCGCGCGCACGGTGAAGACGGAGCCGTCGATGCGCTGGTTCTCGGACAGGATGGCTCGGTACGGCTCGCCCTGGAACTCGGGCAGCGCGTTGTTGCGGTTCACCTTGATCAGAACCGTCGCGTTCGCCTCCCGCTCCGGCTGACGATTGTCTCGAGCGCGCACGATGAACTGAAGTGGCAGATCAAATTTTCGAATTGAGAAAAGGCAAAGTAAGCACGCTTTCACAGTTGACAAGGCAGGCCACAAGAGTTTGAGATTTTCTCGTGTGCAATCTGAGTGATTGGAACAAGGAGGGTACTGACGCGGTACTGAGTGTCTCGCTCCTCGTCGAGCTGCAGGTCCTGCTTCAGGTGCAGCACGCCAGTGTCAGGAGTCACGAAGAAGTAGTCCACAGCCTTGTTCTGCGTTGGTGGCTCCGGAAGCTCAAACGTGATTCGGTCCTGTTGACAGACAATATTGTGGCGTCAATTCACAGTTGACTCGCGCAGGTTACGGAAATCCAGGTTCTGAGTGCTTCCTCAGTTTGATCCCATTGAGAAGGAAATTTTGAGGGCGCTTGATATTGTGGTCCAAAAAGTGACCTCCATTGACCTCCACCAAGCAATCTTCCCCCCTCACCCAAACAATTTGCCGGCCCATGCTGCCCAGAAACACACGAGAGGTTCACCTGGTCCTGGTCCGTGGCTTTCATCGAGAGGATGCTGATTCCGACGGGCGCGTTCTCGTTGATGGTCGCCTCGTAGCTCTGCTTGTCGAAGCGCGGCGTGTTCACGTTGCGCGTCACCGGGATTCGAACCGTCGTGATGGCGGACTTGTCCGGGTTCCCGGTGTCGTGCACGGACAGACGCACCTGGGGAAGAGGACGTTTGATTTCACAGTAGCGCAGACAGATTGCGGGGAAACGTGTCGCTGCCATTGGCGTTGTCGCAAAATTGACGTGTGAACGTGACTCACGATGTAGTAGGGAGAGTAGTCGCGGCGCAGGTCCTGTTTGATGGTGATGGAGCCGCTCTCGGTGTTGACGTTGAAGAAGTCCGGCGCCGGCGGGTCTCCGAGCATGATGTAGCGCAGCTGACCCTGCAACGAGCGAGGAGAGTGCCTCGGTTCACAAAAGTTCAGGACTCCATGTTCAAAGAAATGTCACACAAGTGAAAAAAGCCGCTTTGATGTGTGTGTGTGTGTGTGTGTGTGTGTGTGTGTGTGTGTGTTTGGTGGAAACCACGATCCAGGCGCTTTGTACTTGGGTGGGCAACACGGCGCGCGCAAATCTACGGCAGCGATGGCTGGCTGCGCGTGTCTCTTCTGCAGTCAACCGATCTGATCGCAGTTTCCGCCCCTGCACAACACGTACCTTCTGGTCTCGGTCGCGGCCGCGCGGCTGGAAGACCTGCTGCCCGACGGGTTTGTTCTCGGGCTGCGGCGTCGCGGTGTAGGGCGTGTCCCCGACGAACTCGGGCGCGAACTCGTCGCGCGTCACCTGGATCGTCACCTGCTTTGTCGCGCTCTTCTCGGGGATGCCCTGGTCCTCCGCGTACACCTCGAACTGCACACGAGATTCAACATTGAGGTCAGAATATGATTCTGAGCTTGAACAAGCAGACACGTTTCAACACGTGGAAGCAATACTTCAGTACTGCAGACTTCAACCCACGCAGATGATCAAAACGAGAAGCAATGAACTTGAACACTGCAACAGAGACACAACCACGGATGCACACCGATAAATCCGTGGACGCTACGCACCCTGAACGTCTTGGTGGTGGTCTCCGTGAGGAACTTCTTGGTGGAGATGACACCCGTGTCCGGGTTGAGGTAGAAGAACTGCGCCGCCTCGCCGGGTCCCTCTCCCTGCGTCTGCTGCCGGAACACCACCGTGTCCTGAAACACAAGCCGCCACTTGAGACACGTGAGCATCGTGACCCAAACACACAGACGAGGTTCGGAAACGCGTGACGAACAATTTGGAAGACAATTTTGAGACGGTTTTACAGAAATCCAGATTGTGCTGGACCCAGGAACCAGAAAACAAACGGAAACGAAACAGTTTCATGTTGTAAGCTGAGCTTTCCAGTTGGTGTCACAAGTCACAAAGTTGCCGAACCTCTTTCCAAGAATAACAAATTACAACACAGACGTTAGTACAAAAGCAGACAAGACTCGCAACGTCATCAAAGACGATGAACTTGTCGATTCAGACCTGAACCAAGAATTTGAGTCACATTCGGTGACATGAGTACAAATCATCAGCGATGGGCTCAGTTGGGAACAAAAAGGTCTGCTTTCCACTCGGACAGACCACGATTGTGAGATTGAAGGGCCCTGATCTTCAAATTGAGCTGATGTTTTGAACTCTGTAGGAGGAAGTGACTCCCGAGGATGATCCGGTGCGCAGCAACCTGAAAATCTTCACGAAAAATTAACTGTTTAGTAACACATTAATCACAACTTGTGAAACACCTATCAATCTGTGTGTTCTACAGATCAAGTCTTGACTATGGACGAAGCAGAATGCAATGAAAAAATCTTGAAGACCTATCTATCCGACGTGTAACTCCGTTAACTCCATTAATTGGTTTTAGTAAAAACGATAACGCCTTTTCCTCCTGAAAACTAAAATCCAGTGTCTTATCTTTCAGTGCGAGAGGCATTCCAGTTCTTTCTACGGACTTTGTTGACATTTGGCACAACGATGATACAATCCTACAGAGTGCGTGTGCTTTGAAACTTCTTTTTGTCATTCTACGATATTTTTTTTCTGCAAAAAGCAACAGTCATAACTTCAAACGAAAAACGTTCCTAGAATTGTGCGATTCACCGGTGCAATTTGTACAACATGCAACATCAAAAACAACAAAAATGCCTGAAAAACAAACGACACAAAACATGGCAGATTCGTGTTGGGCAAATCTGTAAATGGAAGCGGCAGGAAGCGGTAAATACAGAAATGTCTGTTTACGTTCTGTCCTGGTGTTGAGGAGTTCCCGGCGTCAGAGTCGAACACAGGGATGGTTCGACCCATGGAGAAGACGAGTTCGTCCTGTCGGCACAGTAACAAATCACACGAAACGTGCAGACACTCCTCAGTCAGAGCATTCTCAACAACCACACAGCAAACCAAAAGTATCGCAAGCGGATACTGTGGAAAAACTAGTGCTTTGCGCTGGCTGATCCAAGACAACGATGCTTCCCAACACGTCTTCAAAATTTTGTGCACTCAAAAAAGGAGATGACAATTGTTTTGTTCCTGGATCAGCCAGTGCCAAAAAAAGTCAAAAAACATCTACTCAAAATTCACCTACTCCAAGTCACACCTATCAAATCTCCAGCATCCATCTAATACTTTCACACCTCGAAACTTTAGTAGTTGAAGCTTTTTGTGACACATTATTGAAAACTTAACTCAGATATGGGAATTAAAAAGTGAAAGTCACAAAGACAATGCGTTAACCGACACTTTGGTTTCAAAAGCCATTGTCACGTCACAATCCACGTAAATCAGTGCATTTGTGACAGGAAAATAAATCCGAAACAAAAGGTGGGGGTGAAGCACGAAACAATACAGCTCTGGTAACATGCTACGAGAGCGGGAAAAATCGAACTTACCCCGTCCGCGTCCCTGGCAGCCAGCTGCAGCACGCTCGTGCCCAGTTCGATGCGCTCGTCGATGGTGCGCTGATAGTTGTCACCCTGGAAGGCGGGCGCGCTGGGGTTGCGCTGCACGGTGATCACGACCGTACCCGAGCCCACGTTGTCCGGGTACACCGTGTCGTACACGATCAGGGTCAGCTGAAACGTGCACAGAAGCGACCGTTAAAACGTGGAGAACCTATCTTGACAACTCACGTCCCAACTGAGCTGTCAACCTGCTCATCATGCCTCCAACACGAAACACTGTGGTCCAATTCAAGGTTTTGCTGTATGCTGCTTGGAGGGGTGTGGCAATTACCGTGTAGGTGGCGGCTCTCGCCACGTCTTCCTTCAGATCCTTGATGACGGTGATTCTTCCGTCACGCTCATTGATGGCGAAGAAATCCTGCGCCGGGTACGTCCCCGTGATCGCGAACCTCAGGTCGCCCTGGCAACCAAAACCACAACGCATTCATTGGCGTCAAAATTGTTCAATAGCTTCAACCTTCTTATTCCCACAGTGCCACTAGATAAGCTTGACGCACCTTCTTGTCCTCGTCCTGGCCGCGGATGGCGTTCGGTTTGATCTCGACGTTGCGCCCGACCTGGATGCTCTCGGGCACCGTCGCCGTGTACGGGTTGTTGCTGAAGCGAGGCTTGCGCTGGTCGCGCTGGATCTTGACGCGCACGTTCACCTCGGCCGTCTTCTCGGGGCGACTCTGGTCCCGCGCGCGCACCCGGATCTGAGGAACAACAACCCGGTCAGAATTGCAAAGAGAGTCCTGGTGCCAGCTGCATGCAGGATGTGTGAGTGAAGTTTGTGAGGCAAAATCAGTCAATTCTAACACGACTTCATCACGGGGCAATGAACTGAACCAGCGTGAAAGTTTAGCGTCCTTTCATTCCGTTCCGTTTGTCTGCCAAAACGGCGACACACGCGCTCCGCGTGGAAGAAAACCCAGCAGCGAGCCGCACTGACCGTGTCGTCGGTCTGCTCTCCCTCGGTGATGAGCTTCTTGATGGTGATGAGTCCGGACGACGGGTCCAGGTAGTAGTATTCGAGCGCGCGCTCGTTCCCGACCATCTCGTAGCGGATCGTGTCCTGCAAACAAAACAGTGAACGTGCGGTGTTCCCTCAGAATCCACAATAGTTGAGTGCAACTGTTGAATCTGTTGTATCCGCAGATTCACAGAGTGCAAGGTGCAAACTTTCTGGAGCCGATGTGCAGACAGAAAACAGACTTTTGCTTCGTCAGGTCAGTGCTGGTCTGTCTTGGGGTTTCTGATTCTGAATCTTTTTGATCTTTTCCCAACACTGTTCCTGATGTGCGAAACAGAACGTACATTGTCGGCGTCGGTGGCGGCGACGGGGATGACGTCCTGTCCGAGCGTGTATCGATCGGTGATAGTGATGCGGTACTCGCCCTCGCGGAAGCGCGGCGCGTTCTCGTTGCGCGTCATCACCGCCGTGAACGTCGCCGTTGCCGTCTTCTCCGTGCGCTCCGCGTCGTGCACCATCACCGGGAACTGTGAACGGCAACGTGCGAAACTTCATTCCACTTTTCACCAAACACGTTGAGGTGCTCGGGAAATGTTTGCCATGGCAACACAGAATGCCATCGGCAGGAAATCAAAACGTACAACAGATCCATTGACAAGTTTGGTGTTTGTGTGTCTCTTCCTGACCGGACCGTTCAGTGAATGGTTCACGCACCAGATACTGCATGCTTCTGTCGAGGCGGAGCAGCCGGGAGTTCTTGATGCGGATTTCTCCGGATGTCTCATTGATGGCGAAGATGTCGGTCGCTGGGCTCGTGGGGATCGTCTGGTACATCAAATCTCCCTGCAAATCAAACAGGAAAGGAGTGCGTAAGAACAACTGCAGGCGCAATGTCCAGATTGATCTATTTTTTGACTTGTGTGCGGAATTCAGTATCTCTGCAAAACTTCACATTCAATCCGATGATGTCTTTGCAGGGGGAGGGGGGGGGGTCAGTGGTTGGGGGGATGAATGGGGTGGAGTTGTGTGTGACGCACCTGTTTGTCGTCGTCCCTGCCCTGAGCTCGGTAAACCACGGTTCCGTTGGCAGCGTTTTCGGACACGGGCTGCTGTCGGGGCAGGTTGTCGAATCGCGGCTGCGCGTCGCGTTTGAAAACCACCACGACGCGGCTGTTGCGCGTCTTGGGAGGCAGCCCCTGATCATTCGCCTGCACTTGGAACTGAAACACAAGCGCTTCATTGTCACTGCATGACAAGGGGGAAATAACCTCACCAAATGCAACTCTGGCGAGAAGCAGCACTTTTTTGGACTCTTTTTCTTCGCGATTTCTTTCACAATGCCAGTTGGTTGAGGATTGCCACGTACCCTGTACTCGGTCTTGGAGCCGCGGTCCCAGACTTTGCGCAGGCTGAGCACTCCGGTGACGGGGTTCAGGAAGAAGAGATCCGTGTCGACCAGGTTGTCCGGGTTCTCGATCATCGAATACACCATCACATCCTGCAAAGCAAGCACATCGAACAACTGTCAATGCCAGCTCCAAGAAACGCTGGGAAAGCAGAAAGGCACAAGTGCGTGTGCAGGTGCGCGCGTGCGCTTGTGTGTGTGTGTGTGTGTGTGTGTGTGTGTGTGTGTGTGTGTGTGTGTGTGCGCGCGCGCGCGCAGTGATGCTACGTCGTCCAAGATGAAGCTATAAAAGTTGGTTCACACCATGTCCGTAGACTATCACGCACGTCTTCAGAAAGCGTGGGTTGGAATGTTCTGCAAGTCGTCCGTGCGCAAACTCCTTGGGTCAAAAGATGAGGATGTTGGGGGCCTCTTCGCCCCTTGCACCTCCATGGAACGGTCAAAGGTCGTTGTGCACGTGCAATGTGTTGGATTTTCACAAGCTAAGGTTTTCAAAGTTGAGATCGCTCCCCCCCCCCCTTTCCATCAAATCAAGGATTTATGAACCACCCTCAAACTGGCGGGGAAATTTCAGTGCTGACATCTGCACCACTCGACGTCCCAGCATTCCCCGCTCAACATGGCAGCGCCCAGGTTTCGCGCCTAGTTTTTTGTGCAAAATATATTGACTGTTTATGCTGCAAACGCGAAGTTTCCTGAATGAAAATGTGAAGCCTCCAAAAGGATCTCACGTCAAGACATTGCTGATCCATAAATGGAGTAAATTTAAAGGTGAAACGGGACGTGAAACGAACAAAGGTGAGGAGTCTTTTTGATGCCCCAGTTGGCATTTCACCAAAGCTATTTTTGCAGAATTTCGAGTTTTGGCGTTCAAAGGAGCACCTTAGCACCCAGTTGGCACTCGGTAAATGTGGATCAGAGTTCCAAGAAAAGAGGGGCTTCATTTCGCGCTGAGCTGACAATTTGTGCACCCTATCTTGGTGCTTCCACTTGTGCACTGGATGACAAGTTTTTGCACTGCGATGTCCAGTTTGCACTCGTCTGATGCTGGACTTTGTGTGGGGGTGGATCTGAATCTCCGTGCTTCGCCTTGCAGTGCATGTCAGTACCAATTGTCACAGCTGAAATGCCACGCAGCCCTGGCAGGCTGCAAACCGCAATCTCGCCAAACGACTTCGTGCCACCTGAGCGGCCTAAATAACCACTCAAGCACTTCCCACGTCTGACTCTGCGTCAACGCCTCAGGCGAGTGTAAAAAGAACATTTTCTGCTGCTTTCATACCAAATTTTTCATTGACATTTTGCAGGTGGCATGGAATCTGAGACCAACGCCCACGAGACGGTCGCCGCTGGTCCGATCGACTGCGCGTTGGAGGTGGAAGTTGAAGCCGACGAAGCCGCGTCGAACCACAACTCGACCCACGACACAGAAGCCGTGGATTTCCCCACTGAAGTCGAACTGAGTGTCAAAGACGAGGAGGAGTCCAAGGCTGCCAATGGCGAGGACGATCCCAACACCATCATCATTGTGTTCGAAGGGAACGGTGAACTGTCGAGCAGCACAGTCGAAGCGATCAAGCAGCAACTGGCAAACGGCAACCACCCTCTGGTTATTGAGGAAGCCCAGTCTTCAGACAATCAGGGTGACGTGCCTGTTCCAGAGCCAGGTTCCTTCGAGGAGCAGGTCGTGGCACAGAGTGCCGCAGAACACGAGATTCACACGAGGGACGTGCGAACTTGCTACCAGTGCCAAGCAACATTCGACTCCTCCGACGATCTCGTGTATCACTTTGTGCAAGAACATTCACAATCTGTCAAATGTCAACATTGTGAACTCGTTTTTCCTTCCATAGCGGCAGCCACACAGCACAAAAAGCAGCGACACATCGAGTTATTTTGCACCATGTGCAACAAACTGTACAACGGCACAATTGCTCTGAGGAACCACGTGAAACTGCGTCACGCAAAGGGGACAAAATGTGGAACCTGCTATAAATTCTTCGATTCACGGGAGGAGATGGAAAGTCACATCGAAGTGGAACACAAGGTTCACAAGTGCTACTTCTGTGGCAGTGGATTCTACTTCCAGACATCGCTACAGAATCACGTGGAGAGCAAACACGGGGTCAGTACGTTGGACGGCAACCTCAGCCTCGACACCGTGTCTGCCGTCGATCCATCGACCAGTCAGCAGCAGCAAACAGTGCAGCTCTCCGACATCTTTCCCCGAAGTGACGTCATCGCGTCTGCTGAACCCATACCCCCAAATAAACCTCACACACCACGGACAGATGCTCCCTCATTGACTGAAGTTGCGACAGTGCCGTCGGTGGAGACCAATGGTCCAATCAAAGTCAATGGTCCTGACCTGGAATACAGTCCACTGCGACGCAAGTCGACCAGGAAACGCACACCGACGGCAGCGTCGCTCAACGACGACTCACCAGCTCAGAACAAGAAACTCGCAGCATCAGAATCGTCGCCAAGCAACGATTCGTCAACTCAGAACAAGCAAGCCGCAGAGCGCGACACAAAAGAAACGGCATTCATCTGCAAACATTGTGGTGACATTTTCCCCCATGCACCATTGATGTACTCCAGGCACCTCGCAGAAAACCACCACGAATTTCTGTGTCATCCGTGCAGCACGGAGTTCAAAAACAAACGGGGATTCATGGCACACATGAAAATCAAACACGACGTGTCAACACCAGCATCGCAGACCCCGTCACCGCAGCCTCTGGACGTCTCCCCCGCAGCGTCCGACGCTCTCGCCTGCCCGTACTGCCACGAACGGTTCAGAACGAAACGAACTCTGGACGTGCACAGTAAGGAGAGGTGGAAGCGCTGCCCCGAGGCTTCGGCGTGCCAACTCTGTCCACAGGTTTTCGGGACAGCTCGAGAACTGGTTTGCCACCAAAGGAAAGAACACAAAGGAAAAGTCAAAACCAAGTGATGTCAGATCTGCTTTGTGGATAGACTGAGGTCCCAAACAGGCTCCAAGATCTGTGGCCAAACACGTATGGCTTTTTAGTGCAATTTGGGTGTTGGTTGGTGCGGTTCAGTCCCACAATCATCTGCCTCACGGATCAGCGTTTGATCGAAGGCGTTCCACGTTTCGTGTCAAAGCCGAATGCTATATCAGAGTACGTCATTGTCTTGGTGTTCACAAGGTCTGTTCAGATATTGGCATTTTACTGTTGCAAGCATTTGTATTCCAAACACTGTTTCAAGTCCATTGAAAGACGAGCGTTTTGGAGTTTGATTTCCACTGAGAAATACACAATTTGTTGTGGACTGAAGAAAAGTCGTTCCGGGTTTTGTTTCAGTGCTTCTTTTCAAGACAGGAAGGAGCATTTACCTGGTAAACACCTTTTGGGTGAAACAGTTACGATTTTACCAAAAACAATAAAATTTGTACACGTTTTTAAAAATTGTTACCCTGGATGTACGTTTTGTCTGCATTGCTTTTGGACATCAACTTCGCCGTGGGAAACAATTTCAGCTTCGCATAAACCGCTTCACTTGTGCACACACAGTGTTCAGATTCCCTCCCGGTGGCAGCTTCATTGAAGCTGGTTCGTGTATCAACTTCACGTGAGCACAACCATCGCAAGCAACAAAAATCGATATCTGATAATGAAAGTCAGTGCAGACCGTATCGACTGCGCCAGGCTTTCCGTGCAGCCTCAGTATGTCAGCTCCCACAGTCGGTGTAGCGAACCTGTTGGAGCGACAGTCTCCTCTCCCCGCCGTCAGTCTCGTCGCGCCCCACGCAATGGCTCCAGTCGAACGAGCTGCCGCCGCCGCCCTGAGCGCGACGTGACGCCTCTTTCGACGTGGTGTTTTTCACGTTACGCGCAAGGTAAAGTCACTCGACACTCGCTTCCCACAGTGAATGTTCTCTGGAGAACCATTGGGAATATTTTTCCATGTCGGACTTTGGTGTTTCAGGTGTGCGTGTCGTGACTGGACTGTCAGAATTGTGAGTTACGTTCGTATTTTGGTCTTTCTCTCTACAGGACTAAACGTTCGCATCGCATCTCGCCTCTCGGCCTTCGAGACGCGACGCCAGAGGCGGACGTGGAGAGATGGACGTGACGACGACGTCGGGAGCCGAGGTGGTCAGTGACCAGGACGTCGCTGCCATGTTCATCGTTTCGGACGCGCAGACGGCATCGAGAGCGGAGGACAACTCGCAGACAACGGCGGCAGCGGAGCAAGAATCGAAACCAGAAAACAATTTCGCAACAGGTTCAGCGCAGCACGACAACACATTGACAACGCTGCAAACACGTGAGCGACCTGCTCAGGTTGTCAAGGAAACCAATGTTCCAGGAAATGACTTGCACATGGAATGGAGTGATGCTAAAAATTCCCATTTCCAGGAAGATAGTTGTGCCAACCATCGCACTGAGGACGACCAAGGCGTCTCTCCTAATGGGCCAAACACCCTTCAATGCCCGACCTGCAAGAACAACTTCCCTCTCAACCTTGACCTGAGCTTGCATCGGTGTGTAGCAGTGAAGGAGCCACCAACCCAAGACATTCTCTCGTGCACAGTGTGCAAAACTGCTTTTGATAACATGGACAAACTGAAGGATCACATGAAGCAGCACTGGGACGATCTGCCTTACAAATGCCACGTGTGCGCCGAACGATACTGGACGGAGGCCAGCCTCCGGAGACATCTACTGAAGCACGAGCCGCGAGACAAGCCTTTCGCTTGTTCTCTGTGCAATTCAAAGTACGTTCACAAGAGACAGCTGACGCTGCACGTTGCAAATGTTCACAGCAAGGAGACTACAGTTGCCAGGAAATTCCCGTGCGGCATGTGCGACAGAAACTTTCTGAGGAAATGCGATCTTTCGAAGCATCTCAAGAAATGCGTGAGCTCCGAAGTGGACAGCAACGTGACGAAGCTGCCGCCACTTCAGCCAAAACATGACGACACTTTCACTGCAGAAAACAGCATGAAATCGGAGACTCCAGACAAGTTGACTTCACGACCAGAGACAGACCTGGAGCATTCACCCGAGTCGGACATTCAGACACGTGCCAGTGAATCTGAAGAATATGGTCAAAAATCCACCGAGAACGGGAAATCAAAGCAAGGTGCCCTCGACAATGACCAATTTTCTGCTCTTCTTGCCAATGCGAACCTTTTGAGTATTCTCAGCAGTATTCAGGGCTCTGGAGTTCCTGCAGCCCTCGCTCCATTCCTCAATCTGGCCAAAAATGGCCTGAATTTTTTCGTGCCACCACAATCCCAGACAAGTGGAAGTTATGACCAGGAGGCCACGAAGGATCACGACATCGATGAAGAGCGAGAATCACAATCATCCGATGACAATGCGAAGTCAGAGTCTCGAAGGAAATCGAAACATCCGAGACGAACGGTAGCCACACTGCTCGACAACATTCCGACGACTCCCGAGTTGGGAGAGAAGCTGGCGGACGTGGTGGAGACGGTGTGGAGGGAGCAACAGCGCGCCCTCCTGGCGCGGTTAGGAGCCGCTGGTGGCGCCACCGCGCTGCTGGCCTCGTCTCCCGACGGAGCGCTGTACAACTGTCAACACTGCACCAAACCGTTCCGCACCCTGACCGAACTCCAGGAGCACTGCAGCACACACGGCTCAAACGTCTTCGTCTGCAAGTACTGCAAGAAGGTCTTGTCGTCGCAGGTCAGTCTCTACAGGCACGAGGCTGACCACGAGGACAACAGGCCTTTCAAGTGCGAGCTGTGTGCGAAGGCGTTTGTGCTGCGCGCGGAGCTGAACCGACACACGGAGGTGCAGCACTCGCGCCGCCCCTTCACGTGTCCCGTCTGCCGCTTCAACTTCTCGTGCCAGGCCAACCTGGACGCGCACATGCCGGTGCACACGGAGAAGAAGGTCTGTTCGCTGTGTCCCCGCAGCTTCACGACGGAGACCTACCTGCAGAGGCACATGGCCAAACACCACACGGCATAGGAACCACAGTCACCATGCAACTCAGACCTTCATTGCAGACTCGCAAAAAAGGGTAAAACTGGGATCAACAGCTTTGAACCACCTTGTGAAATTTTGCTCTGACAGACGCGTTCAATTTTGGAAGAAAGAGCTTTTCCATTGATCCAAAAATACTGTACATAACGTGCACGTTTGTCTGCGTGATTTCGATTTCTATGGTGACCAATCCGTGGAGAAATTTGCGCGACATTCCTGCGCGCGATTAGATCTACGCGTCGCATTGCTGTTGTCTTCACACACCTGAATCAGTATTTCTGTTCGTGGTGGCATTTTGCAATTTTTCTGCACGTTCAATTCAAAGCATTTTTACACCGGGTTGTGATCATGATTTACATGGATATTGTGACAGTATTGTGATACGTGTCATCTTGTTTGGCGATTTTTTTTTGTCACGACTGGTTTTATGCCGTGCGAATGTGTGATGTTACTTTGCGTGGAATGTTGTTTCTATAGTGTCATTGATGTGGAATAAAATGCAACGCGAATGTGGCAAAAGACTCTTGCTTTGTTTGCCACAAAAGAGAATAACGATCGCTGTATATTTTCGGCTGCGGCAGAAATTGATGTCTACGGGGTTCAAAGTGGGTTTATGTGTTATTAAATGGATCCACATTAGGCTCTCCGTGGATATTTGTCAGCAAAAATCGATATCTCCTGCAGTAAACTGCATCAGGCAAATGCTGCGCTCCCCCGAAACATTCAACAGACACTGCACGCAGTGGTATCGAGTCGGCGGTTCTTCTTTCAAGCGTCAAATTCACAGCGAGTCGTTGCAAATGCCGAGAACAAGCAAAGCTGCTGAAAGGAAATTTGTTGATGAGAAAGAGAAACATGAGATGTGTGTGGAGGAGACGAAAATCGTTAGTGTGGAAAAGAAGCTCGCGTGTGCCTGTTGTCGACAGGGAGCGACGAGTCCACCTGTATCGGAGAGTGGCCGAGGCGTCATTACCGCCTGGCACGAAGTCTCCACGATGTCGACAGTGGTTCCGCCGACTTTCTTTGCGTTACAGAAAATCGATTCGGAAAGTCCTCGTGTTCCGATGAACGTGCGTGCAGTCTTCGACAATTGGTGGAAGTTGTTTTTGATTCCTTTTTCACTGTGGGATGTGCCAAAAGCTTGACTGTTTTAGAAGTCTCCTTCAGGTGCTTTGAACACAAATTCCTTCAAACGTAAACGACACGATTCACAAACTGTCATTCTCCCCTGGCTGCCTTGAGGAAACCGAATCTCACGCGTCATCGATCTGCATTCAGAATCGAATCGGTGCGCACCGGTCAGCAGGTGCTGACATTGAGTGAGTGTCTCGAGTTCACTCCAGCACCAACAAGGGAACACAGAGCGGACCTGTGTTCACACAGAGCAAAAGAGAAACGAGCTCTTTGCAACTTCGCTGGAAAGAAGGGTTTCACTTTGACCTGACCTGAACCTGTAGATCTTGCTTCAAGTGGTCCACACAGAGCTCATCTTTTCTTTCGGTTGGGCAGCGCAACCAACCGTCGTGACAACACGACTGATACAGTGTGAGGTGCATGGCACTGCTGAGCTCAGACAAATCAGACAAACTGTACTGATGTCAAGGTTGGTTGTCACAATAACATCTGCTGAAAACACCTGGCACAATCCACCGTGTACGTGTTCTGTTCTGTGTTTGCGTGATGCACGTGTGTGTCCTACTGCGTACGTGTGTGTGTGCGTGTGTGCGAGCTCTACTCACCCCTTGGTCCTTGTCGGTGGCGGACACTTGGAGGATGCTCTCTCCAAGCGGGAAGTTCTCGAGGATCTCGCGGCGGTACTCGCCCTGCGTGAACTGCGGCTGGTTCTCGTTGCGCTTGACCGTCACGTTGACGTACGCCTGCGCCTGCTGCGTCCTCACGCCCTGGTACGTCGCGCGCACCAACAGCTGCAACCGGCACGCCAGAGTTACCACAAGGCTCAAAAATGAAAAACAACTGGTTGTCTTCAAATTTGACATTTCTTCTCGAAGAAAGATGTGAGGAATTCACGAAACGAAGTTGTAGGTGAGAATCACAATGATGAAAACTGAGCAGCACAAGGTGCGCACCCTGTATGAGGACTGGCGGGTCTCGTCTTCGCGCAGTCTGCGTTTGATCTTCACTTCTCCGGTCCTTGCGACGACGCTGAAGTAATCAGGCGCCGTGCCGATGCCGATCAACTCGTACCGGATGTTGTTCTGCGAAAGAGAAAGAAGTCAAGCGTGAATGTCAATCCCTCCGCACGATGGAAAGTGAAAAGGTCTGAGTCTGAGTCTGTCCAACTTTTGAGCCGTTGCACCATCCTGTGCGACGCCTGAATTTCAGGGAAACCTACCCCTGGCGCGGCCTTGACGTTTCCGATGGTGTTCCCGACGTCCCTGTTCTCCGACACCTGGACGCTGTACGTCTGCGCGGTGAACGCCAGCTGACCGTCGTCGCGCTGCACGTTCACCTCCACCGCCGCCGTCGCCGTGCGCGGGGGCACGCCCTTGTCCGTTGCCTGGATCCGCACCTGCACGAACCAACCAACACCCTTCTTAGTCAACACCACGCTGACGGTTTTTATCCCAAACTTCCAGTGCTCTTGACATCCTGGTTTGAGTTTGATATTTCAGGGTCCATGTGTTCGCAGCTATCTTGTTGACTGTGACCAAATCGTTACAAACAAAGGAGAATGAGTGAAGTGAGTGCGCACCCTGTACTGCTTCTTCTCGGCCTCGAACACGCTTCCGAGCAGCGTCACGTCGCCGTTCTCCGGGTGCACGTAGAAGAAGTCGGCCGAGTCGTCGTCCCCTATGATCGAGTACCCGACCACGTTGTTCGGCGGCTACAAAGAGGCGCGGAAAGTTTGTGTGTTTTACAGATACTATGTTTGGCACCAAGAAACAGTCTCCACTTTGAGATCTCATTTCCGGCAAGACAAATTGTGAACTGGGTGTATTTCAAAGAGTAAGACCCAGACCTGTGAGTCCTCGTCGCTGGCGGTGACGGACGTGACGAGCGACCCGGCGGCCAGCGTCTCGGGGATGTTGACGCGCAGGTTGCCCTGAGCGAAGCGCGGCGAGTTGAGGTTCCGGTCCACGTCGATGGTGACGATGGTGGTGGCGGTCTGTGCCGGGGTTCCGCCGTCCTTCGCCAACACGCGCAACTGCGAGCCAAGAAAATCATAGCCTCAGATATGTTTTCACTTTCTCGGAGACCAGTTGCGCGCAATGCAGAAAGATAAACATTCTTGAGACGTAGGGAATTGGATGTGGTACCTTTCGAGCAGATCGATACCTGTGTGTGTGTGTGTGTGTGTGTGTGCGCGTACCCGTGTGTTTGGTGTGTGTTGTGTGTGTGTGTGTGTGTGTGTGTGTGTGTGCTGTACTCACGATGTACTGGATCACTCGGTCGGCCGCCAGGTTGACTCCGTTGCGCAGCTTCACGTCTCCGTTCGGCTCGAGGCGGAAGAAGCTCGGCGCCGTGTCGTCCCCGATCAACTCAAACGCGACCTTGTTGAACGGCTCCTGCAACACGCATCGTCGCTGTTGTCAGGCCCTGCGTTCTCACACACAATGTCCGCTTTTCTACAATCTCTGGTTTTCAGTCGCGACAGATGTTCAGAGTTTGTTCCCAAACCCGCCACTGATGGCGCCACCTACCCTGGAGTCGGCGTCCTGCGCGCGCACCGAGACGAGCGTGTCTCCGGCGCCCTGCGTCTGCGGGATGCGCTTCGTGTAGGTCCGCTCGGCGAAGCGCGGCGCGTTCTTGTTGCGCTCCACCTTCACCTGGATGCTCGCCTGGTTGCTGCTGTTGCGCGAGTAGATGCCGCCCAGATCAGTGGCGATCGCGCGGAACTGTGGGTCAAAGAAAAGCGAACTGTTTGAAATTCTGTAATTCTGTCACGCGGCATGCAGTTCAAATACTCGTATCGCAGTTTTATTTTCCACCGGTGAAACGCTGCAACAGAAAAGAGCAGGCAATTTTTTCTTCACTGGTACTTTCAATAACTCAGAATTTCTTGTTGAGTCATTTTCCAAGTCACAGGCGAGCAGTGGCTCTTCCTGCGTACTGACCCCGTAGTTCTCCCTGTTGTTGGGGTCGTCCATGAGCGACTTGCGCAGCGACACCTCTCCCGACTCGCGGTCCACCATGAAGTACTGCGTGATGGCCGGCTCCCCGAGCAGCAGGTACCGTACGTCGCTGTACGGAGACTGCGCGAGAAAAGGAACGGGTATGGTGCGGATCGCATCACGTGCTGCAGTGTCGTGATGTGAACATGACGAGATTATCGCTCAGAATCGTTTGTTTGTCTGACTTTGCAAGGCTGTGTCATCGTAAAAGCTCCCACGCGGAAATGGCTGTTCAACGCACATCAACTTTGTGCACACCACAAGAAACTGTGCACTTCTCCAGATCTGTGCCAAAGTACTGACCCGCTGGTCGTTGTCCTTGGCCTGGACGCGCACGAAGGCGACGCCGAGCGGCTGCGTCTCCAGCACCGTCTGCTCGTAGTTCGCCGTCTCGAAGCGAGGCGCGTTCAGGTTCCGGTTCACGTTCACGTTGACCAACGTGACGGCCGACATTGGCGGCGTGCCGCCGTCCTTCGCAACCACTCGGATCTGCAACAAAAAACGTTGAAACTGATTCCTGTTGTGATGCTCCACACTCAGCAAGTTTCCCAGCAACGAGGAGGTGAAAACCGGAAACCAATGTTGCACTGTGCGCACCTGATAGTTGGTTTCAGTGTCGGTCTTGATGTCCCTCTGGATCTTGATCTCTCCCTTGTCGGCGTCAATCGAGAAGTAGGTCGGCGCTGCGTCGTCACCGACGATCTCGAACGTGATCTTGTTGTACGGGTCCTGCAACGCAATGTGTGGTTCAGTCAGGAAGCTGGCGCCAAGCACGGACCAAAGAAGCGAGCAAAACGTGGATCTGAGGGCCCCGTACCTGTTCGTCGGCGTCCTCGGAGCGCACGGTGAAGATGGTGGAGCCGGTCTCCTGCGCCTCCGTGATGTTGCGCACGTACGGCGAGCCCAGGAAGCGCGGCGGCTGGCGGTTGCGGAGCACGTTCACGACAACGCGCGCCGACGGTCCGACCCGCGACGCCGGCGTGCCCTGGTCCCGCGCCAACACCGTGATCTGCGCGGAATAGCACAGATTTGAGATTCGGTGTCTTACAGAATGCTGTGACGGCAGTGGAGAGAGCCTGAAGAGGAACAAGTGTGTTGACCGAGAGAATCAACAATTTCTGTTGGCATTTTTGCCTCTGCTTGTGCTCACCGTGTACTGGTTGGTGGTTTCCCCGACGAGTGTCCTGCGCAGGAAGAGCTGTCCGGTGACGGGGTCCAGTGTGAAGCGGTCGCGGTACTGCGAGTTGGACTCGATCTCGTAGCGGATGGCGTTGTGCGGCGCCTTGTCGTCGGCGTCGCGCGCCTGCACCGTCACCACCGGCTCCGTCAGCGGCTGCGTCTCCATGATGTTGACGGTCCACTCGCCTCGTGTGAAGCGCGGCGCGTTCAGATTGCGCTGCACGTCGATGCGCGCCACCGTCGTGCGGCGACACGCAGGGACCCCGCCGTCCGACACCGACACGCGTAACTACGGGCAACAAGCCACAGCGCGTCAATGCAACACTTGCCAAAGAACCTGCACTGAATCGTGGCAGACTGGTCGATTTTGTGGACGGCAACCTTCCCACAAAACCCGTTTTTTTTTTTTTTTGTTTTTTTTTTGCAAAGGGCGTTTGAGACATTGACCACGATTGTTTTGGAAGAGGACAACCACGCGCGTACTCACAGTGTACTGGGTAGCCGAGTCCGGTTTGAGATCGCGCCGCACGGTGATGCGTCCGTTCCTCGGGTTGATGGCAAAGAAGGTCGGACCCGTGTCGTCTCCGAGCAGCGAGAAGGTCAGGTTCGAGAAGGGTGTGTTCTGAAATACGCACCAAAGTTCAGGATGACTCCACGTGACTGGGGGCAGGGCAAGAAGTCAATTTCATGTTGCATGATGACGTCACGGAAGAAATGCAAACAAAGTGTACAACCCTTCACCGTCAGGTACACACCAGTTGTTGTGAGAACTCACCCTGGGGTCGGCGTCTGTGGCCTGGATGCGCAGCACCTCGCTGTTGACGGCCTGCGTCTGCTCAATCGTCTTGGCGTACGGCTCTCCCTGGAACGCAGGGCAGTTCTTGTTCCTCTGCACACGCACCGTCACCGTGCAGCTGTCCTCACTGGTCAGCGCCGGCGTACCCAGGTCATTGGCGCGCACCACGATCGTGTAGCTGTCCGTATCCGGGCTGTCCTCGGACAGAGGCCGCTTGATGTACACCTCGCCCGTCCTCTCGTTGATCAAGAAGAATTCCGACGCCTTTTCAGAGCCGCCGATAGTGTAGCGCACTTCGTTGTAAGGCGCCTTCGTGTCCTTGTCGGTGGCGTTGCAGTCGGCAATGGCGACACCCAGCGGCTGCGTCTCGAGGATGTCGCGGTCGATTCGCTGCGGCTCGAAGTTGGGCGCGAACAGGTTGCGCTGGATGGTGACGAGGATCGTGGCCGTGGCCGTCTTGGGCGGGTTGCCACCGTCTTGGGCCAGGACTCGAATCTGGAAAAATCATTTTCTCTCATTTGTTGTTGACGAATTATGAAACTTCATGGAAATCTACATGACACAGGTACTTCACTTTTGTGTCACGGTGTTCAGAAAAAGAAAGTACACAGAGACTGCACGAACAGTTTTGGCCAACCGACATCTCTGACACTCACCGTGTAGGCGGTGTCCGAGTCGACGCTGAGACTCGTGTTGAGGTTGATGTCTCCGCTCTGCTCGTTGATGCGGAAGTACACGGGCGCGTTGTTGTCGCCGATGATGCGGTAGCGGATCGTGTTGAAAGGCGCCGCCTCGTCGGCGTCCGTCGCCTGCACCGTGTAGACGCCGCGCCCCACCGGGAGGCTCTCCTGGATCTCCGTCGCGTACGGGAGGCGCTGGAACACCGGGCGCTGCTTGTTCTGCCCGACGCTGATGGTGACGTCAGCCTCGGTGCTGCGGCGCGGCGGGTTCCCACCGTCCAGCGCGCGCACTTTGAACTGCAAAACATGTGCCGGGGGAAACTGTCATTCGGGGATGATGCGCGTCGCGTGCAAAAAATCTGACCAGGATTTCATGATTCCCAGTGCAAACCACAAGTTAACAACGCTGTGTAGAACTGAATCTCAAGCTGGATGTTTGACTTTGTGTGTCCTGTGTTATGGTCGATGCTAAATGAAATAGTAACTCACGTTGTAGGATCCGGCGGTGCAGGGCTCGAGCAGCAGCGAGCGCTTCAGGATGATGTCGCCCGTCTCCTCGTTGATAGAGAAGCACGTCTCGGCCGCCTCGTTCGGAACGATCTCGTACCGAACCACGTTGTACGGCGCCTGCAATTGAGCCACATTTGTGCTTCAAATGTTCTTCCCTCAACTGCAGTCTTTTCACCTTCCCCTTCCCCCGTGCACGAAATTTGTTTTTGAAATTATGTTTTGGTCGATTTCATTGTCTTGTATGTGAACAGACAAAAGCTTCACTCACTCTTCTGTCCTCATCTCGCGCGTTCACACTCAGCACGGACGTCCCGAGGATGGTGCCTTCGTCAATCGTCGCCTGGTAGCGGCCCTGGTCCCACTTGGGGTCCTGGAAGTTTCTGTTGACGTGCACCCGAATCACTGTGACGTCACAGAGCGGTGGAGAACCAGTGTCGCATGCGCGCACGCGCACCTGCAAAAAACAATTCGTTCAATCTGCTGTCGTCTGGAAACATGATCAAATGTGACAGCCGTTAGAAACAGTTCACTTGTCAAAAGTTTCCCAGTTCTTGCGAATTATGCCCACATCTGAAAGAATTTCTGCGAGTCTTACGGAGAAATTCTCGAGCGTTGTTTCCTGCATGTTCCGTCTGACGAGGATGTCGCCGTTGGCGTTGGCAGTGAAGTACGTCGGCGCCGTGTCGTCTCCGATCACCTCGAACGTGAGCGTCTTGAAGGGGCCCTCAGGGTCGGCGTCCGTCGCGCGCACCTCGAAGATCTTGGTGTTGGGCGCCTGGTTCTCGTTGACCGTCGTGTTGAGCTGCGTCCCCCGGAACTGGGGCGCGTTGGCGTTGCGCGTGACGCGCACGTTGACGCGCGCCGTCTGGTCAGACGTCAGTGGTGGCGTTCCACCATCCACCGCCTTGATGTCAATCTGCAAATAGAGAAGAGTCCTTGTTCGTCATTGTCTGATAAATTTGAGAAGCTCACGACCTGACATGACATTCTGAAGGATTTTCAACAAACAAATGTTCATTGCTGTGCAAGAAAGTAATGTTTTTTCTCTTGATATTCGACTGAAAGTCATTTCAATCACACACGAGCGCAAGTTCCATTTGCAATGCAAGATCCACAGAACTTCGTGAAGAGTTTAGCACTCACGGAATACGCGGTTCTCTTCTCGGAGTCGAGCATCAGGTCCTTGACGACGGAGACCTGGCCGGTGTTGGGGTCGACGCGGAAGAATTCCTGCGCCGCCTCGTTGCTGATGAAGAACGTGAAGCTGTTGAACGGAGCCTGGAAGAGAACGTTTTTGCGCGCATCACAATTTCTGCCTGAAGGCAAATATAGTCTATGACCAGAGACCGGGACGATGTCATCGTCCCGGTTTGAAAAATAAAACCATCAGTGCATGGCAGGAAAAAGCTGTCGGATCTTGGTGCTGCCCTCTATGTATAGCTTTAGTTGGTCACATGACACAAACAACCAATGAGAGGCAAGTCAACAGAAGCCTCCATCTTGAAAGGGTTGTAAACATTTTTTGTGTGATTTATTTGGGGCAAAAAT
>JAAUXT010113654.1_pt1 | contig 33220 bp, 21 predicted proteins | sample 7278171 | NCBI WGS metagenome assembly JAAUXT01 (sample SAMN14350112, study PRJNA611818) | marine sediment metagenome | isolation source: surface marine sediment (1.8m) | place: French Polynesia: Moorea | collected 2018-08
GCCTTTGTAGCCAAGGACATTTGGTTCATGAATATTTATGAGTTATGGTATTTAAGGAGAGATAGATCTGTACTGTGCTCTGCTTTGAGGTGTCTCGTCTCTGAAGGCATCACGATGGAGCGAATACACACACACGCACACACACACAAACACACACATGCACACACACACACACACACACACACACACACCGCCCTACCTTGACAGGTGTCGCGTCTCTTCGCCCGCGTCGCGGAGGAGCATGGCGGCCTCGCCGTCTGCGTCAACAACGCCGGACTCGCGCACGAGGCGCCGCTTCTCTCCGGGGACTACGCGCAGTGGAAACAGATGCTTGACGTGAGTTACGCACTGACGTCATTTTCACCCTCGACGCAAGTGACGTTGCGTCCATGTGCATGTGAAGGTCGCTGCCTTAACTTGGCGAGATTGCAAATTCGTGGAGGGGAACAACACCGGTGTGTGCAGTGTAACAGCCTTTGCACGAGAAAGGGACTCTGCATCATGATCACAGATTTGACTGGAGTTCGGCGTTGAGCTCCATGTCACACTGAAAGGGACATGTGTTGCGTCAATGTTCACGTCAATTTCGTCCGTGTACAAGTCAAGGGTCGCTGCGTTGTCTAGACGAGGCAACATGTGCAGAGTCAAAACTGAAGCTGGTCTTTGATTGAGTTTTCTTGTTGACCTATGCTGACCCGCAGTGAAAGAAAAATCGACAGGCTGGCATATTACAAATCCGAAAAATTACAAATTCACTTGTCACAGCTGTTGCAGGGTGTCGTGTTGTGCACTTGCAGGTGAACGTGTTCGGTCTGGCCGTGTGCACACAGGAGGCGTTCAAACTGATGCGGAAGACGCCTGAAGCCGAGGGACACATCATCAACATCGGCAGGTGAGGAACACATCGCGCAGTCACCAAAACGAGCGAAGTTGCCAAACCCACGTGCACGTGGTCTGTGCACAAGTTGCCAGAGGAGTGTTGAATCGCGAGGGCATTGACATGAACTCTGGCTTCACCACATGAAGTTTGTTGCATTTGAGAAAAGGAGAAGCAAGTTCCAAGCTGCATTGAAATTGTTTTCCCCGCGTGCCATCAGTGCGCACACAGACTCTGCATCCTCGCCAACTTGCTTTTCATGGTACCTGCAGAATATTGCTGTGCACCTTGCGGACAAGTGATCTTCAGGGGCAGTGTGCGCAGAATCGGGTTCTCGTTCTGTTGATGTGTTATGAACTCAGTGTGAAACCACTTGCGGTGAATCAGGTGATTTTGTGTGTGCTGTACAGCATGTCGGGACACCGGGTTATCAACGATCCTCGCGGCCACTTCTACGCTGCGACCAAGTTCGCGGTGACGGCGCTGACGGAGGGGACGAGGAACGAGCTCAGCAAGCTCAAGGCCAACATCAGGATCACCGTAAGTGCATCAGACACTCAAGCGTGCACATAACTTGATTGCGCAGAGACGACACACACACACACACACACACACAACTTAAGCTGAGACAAACAAATTCACACACACACACACACACACACAGGTCGAGGGGCTCAACCCATGAAGTTTGCGCAAACAATCAGAAACGAAAAACAAGTGCCTCTCCTGCCTGCACATGCACAGCGTCAGGGGGACACGTGTCGTCGGCTCTGATTGGTTGGTTCGCACCCTGGTGCGCTTTGGCGTTTACAGCAGCTGAGCCCTGGGTTGGTGGAGACGCCGTTTGTGCACAAGCACTTGGGCGACGACTCGGCCAAGGAAATAGTCCACGCGCTCAAGGTGAGAATAACTCCTGTAAGGATTTGACGTTTGCAGCAACTGAGCCCAGGGCTGGTGCAGACGCAATTCCTACCAAAGCGAAGTGGTGACGAAACGGCCAGGAAAGTCTTCAATTCATTCAAGGTTAGGAGGGTTTGATGTGTGTGTTGTCCCAGTGTGCTCCAAGGTGACGCCGTTTTGTGTTGTGGAAGAGTGAACCTCTGTGTTTTGATTGTTTTTGTCGGTGTGTGTGGTGCTGAGTGCACCAAAGGAAAGGCACTGAGAAAGTTTTGTGTGTGTGTGTCAGTCGGTCTGTGTGCGGGAATGCGTGCATGTGTTGGTGTGCGTGAACAATGCCTTTGTGTGTGTGTGTGTGTGTGTGTGTGTGTGTGTGTGTGTGTATGTGCGTGCGCAGACTCTGGATTTCCGTCGGATCAGTTTCTCACGTTCGGTCTCTGTTTTCAGTGTTTGGAGGCTGACGACATCGCGGACGGCGTTCTCTACGCTCTAACGGCCCCCACTCATGTCCAGGTTCGTTCTCGCAAAGCGTGGTCAAAAAGCCTGACTCAGATACCCACCTGCTGCGTTTGCCTTGAAAAGAGAAATGGCCACGAGAATAGGCCAGCACAATCCGTGCTTGTTATGATGAGTGTAGAAGTTGGCATGAGCTCAAGTCCTGTTTTGTACTCGCAGGTTCACGACATAAAGATTCGTCCGAAAGAGCAGATGACATAGCCACAGGGACGAAGAATGACACTGTTCGTGTGAAAAGAGGCCAATCCAAAGACAATAGATCCGTTGATTCTAGTCGCCCAAAGCCAGGATTGTAGATTCTGAACAAAGTTGGACGCAAGAGAAAAGACAGCTGAGTTATAACCGACTCCACATTTCTCTCTTTGAAGTAATGTAACGAAACAGATAACTGCTGGTTTTCACGATTTGGTTTGTTTTCACAAAGAATTTATCCTCATCCAAATAATTTTGACAAAAATGCGCAATTGATGTGCGTGTAGAATTTCTTTTCGTGATCAATGATTGGTGCTGTCAAAACTGATGGTCACGAATAGAATGCTTCAGCGACATGCGATTATTGTAAAAAATTCACCTTTTTTCTCCTCGTTGAAAAAAAAACGTTCTGCATTCCAGAGAAAACAGGCTTATTTTGTGTGTTTTATATGCAGCTGTGAACTGTTTTGTTGACAGCTGAGAAATTTTTTTCACAATGTGTTCGTGGAAATCAAAAGCCAAACGCGCGCAAGCACGGAAACTTTCAGCAATCCACGCAGGTCCAGAGTTTGCAGCTAAAATCTTCGTCTGGAACCACATTTTGCGCACAAATTCGTGCAAAAAAGTGAACACAACCTCAGGGCGACAGTTTCGCTCGTATTTCCTGCGAGGCTCAGCATTTTACTGAAGTGACAGACGCAACTCAAATCTGCCACTTTCGGTGACAAAGAAGTGAGGCCGTTTTCTTTTGAGCATCAGGAACTGTCTGCGCGCGCAGAGAGGTGTCAACGTCCGCCATTCATGGCCAGTTTCTCGCCCTCGGCGGACTGGATATGAGTTAATTTCTCATGATAGAAGGGAAATTATTCGTCGTGTGTGCGTAATTGGCAGTTGATGAAGCTGAGTGGGGACAGTGATCATTTGGCTCCGTAAACTAGTTTGCTGTTGTCAGTTTGAAAAAGTGATGGCTCCACGGATTATTGCGTTGCTATGATTTGGTTGCCAGGACGATGGCGTCATCGTTTTGTGGAGAATCTCATTGACCTGATCAGGAAAAGTGCGCGGAATTTTGGAGTATCTGGTTCGGTTGTTGTTGCATTGCTTGTGCACATCAGGTGATTGTGCGCAAATCTGGTACTTTCGTTTCCCTCACATTCTGGTTTGAGGGCAGTGAACGGGCCCCAGGAAGCCCAGCGAACCACATTACCCTGTGATCCCCCACTCAACTCCCCCCCACCCCTGTCACTCTGGTATAGAAGCAAAAACTCACCGCTCAGAAAGAGATTCACTCCACCTGCTCCTTCACGACATTTTATCGCCTTCTGATGACGTTTTGAGCTCAGCTTTCTGTTGTCAGTGATTTCATTGCATGACCAGCATTGACGACGTGGCCACCAGGCGAACATGTTTTCACTAATTTTGTCTGTCAGGTCAACGGATTGATTCTGGGGTGGATCTAGCGGCAGTGACACACGCAAACAGCAAACGTCGCCAGCTTCAAGTTCGGGTCAAACTTGCTGACGTCATCCACGACGAAAAGCACGGAGAAAGCGGAATCGATTCGACTGTGATTCGAACGCAGATTTGCTGAAAAACCTTGATAAGATCTATTTGTAAGTTCATTGCAAAAACATTTGGCAGCAGCATCAGTCGAGATTTCCAAAGTAATTAATTACGATTTGAATGGGAATTAATTTTTCCCGCTGTTTGCGAAAAGCTTGTCACGAGGGGCCAACACAACCAAACAACGATCTCGAATGACCGCGGCCGAGTGGTCAACTTGTGTTCGAGCTGACGTGTTCGATTGGCTGTTCTGAGGAAAAATGTTCTGTAGGGTGTGTTCTGGTCGATTTTGCTGTGTTCCATTGCCGCAGTTTGTGTTTGAGAAACTGCCCAATTTGACTGTGCTTGGTTGTGTTCGACTGGCTTTGTTCGATTTTGTTCCGTTGTGTTCGTTGCCTGTGTTTGACTTTGTTCGATTGGCACGCTCGAACTCTTCACAGGAGTCAACAGAGGACAAGCCGCTGTTGCAAAAGGCTCAGTTTTTCCTGCAAAAACGGAGATAGTCTGTTGCGTTGCTTCTCCCGAAGATTTGAAACAAACTGCTTCTCTTGACCAGGTGGATTCTCTTGACCCATCACCCGAAGACCTTGGTCCAGATTATCAACATCCGAACCAAGGTTTTGTCTGTGGTTACCAAGTTCCTCAGGGTACCAGTTGGCGTAGCAACGCCAAGGAGAGCGTTTGTTGCCTGGGTCCGTAGTTGAGAGGGTAAGAGGTGCTGTGATTGGCTAATCTGCGCGACACGCGGATCGATGTGTCGCTGATTGGAGCGAATCGCTACGCGGGGACGAGGGGCGGCCTGCTGACACCGCGCGAATCGCGTTAGTGGGACGAACCCGGATCCGGATCCAGGTGGAAGGCAGACCCAGGGAGACTGCGAGAAACAAGGTCAAGGGGAGTGGACCCATATCATTGAGGTACAGTGGGTCCATCCAAAGGAGATCCAAGCAGAAGCAGACTGTGGGAGACTTGACAGGGAGGAACCCATAAGGGAGCAACAAGTGGGTCCAAAGGGGACTTGACCGAGGAGTTGGGGAGCGACAGGAGTGAATCCAGAGCGCAGCGGACAGAGACTGACAGAAGCGGTGTGAAGCTGAAGGGGAGGGACCAACAGGGGGTGGGGGGGTGGAACAAAGAGGGTGGCAAATCCAGAGGAAGTGAATACGTGTAACAAGAAAATGTATCTGCAGGAACGCAAGACCAGAAGACTAAATTGCCATGGCGGCAGTTGAGTTGTGGAAAGAATCAGCATGTTGCGGCCGGTTCTCCGAGGACACAGATCACAAGAATCGAAAGATCCTGGACCTGACACAAGAGAACGTTGAAAGGTGAAGACAAGCAGATCTGGACAAAACATCTGTGATGTGTCCCTAAACGCAGAGCTTCTTCAATGGCAGAACTTTGTCTCAAAACTCCTGTCAAATCAGTATGCCAGTGACGGGGTTTTCGCTCAAGTTGGTGTTCGCACGCTCCCCGGACAGGGTCCACCCCGAGATTGGACAATGTCTGCCAGATTGAATCTCTATTTAATATTCACTGCAGCGGCATCTGATGATCACTTATCGATGAGCACGGAAAATGATGGCCCATCAGATTTTGTTTGAAGACCCACAACTTTACAGTGTGAAAATTTCCGTTTCAGTTGGCGAGAAAAACGCAGCTTGTGTCTGACAATTCGGTCAGAATTTTTGGTCCCCAATGATTTTTGCCTTTTCTGAAGAGAATTTCCATGTTTTGTTGATTTTTAAATTGATGTGCACATTGATTGCGAGTTCCAATGGGAAAGAATTTTCAGCCCCATTTCCCAGGAACCTGGAATCCGTAAAAACTGCATCCAATGTCCATTCAGTGCACCTGAGTGCAAGGATTCAATTTTTCTCTTCAAAACTGACTAAGGGCCAGCTCGTCTGGCGGACCTGGGACGGAGGTTGCCAGAGGCAGGGGCAACTGTGGTTTGTTTTCGAAGGCAGGAGACCCCTTTTTGCAAATGTCAACATGTTGACAGTATTGGCTTTTCCAGGAACAAAATTGGTTGGTGTTCGCTTCTTGCACTTTGAGGAGCGGGGGGGGGGGGGTGGAAAGTGTCTGCCTGGATCCGGTGGAAAAGACACTTGGTGCGACTCCTGCAAGCACCCCTTGTACTTGTAATGTTGTGTTGGTCCGTTTGACCCAAAAATTGAACACCACCTGTTCATGTAGGTCCCATTTTGTTGCGCAAGAACAGAGAGAGAATGTTTTTTCATTTCCATCATCTGGTCTTTTTATCTGGTTCGGGTCTGTAATTACACAACACTCCGTTGGGATGTTGTGCTCTTGTTTCCTTCGAGGAAAACGATCTTTTCGAAGCCATTCGGAGTTTGAAAGAAACCTTCAGACACATTCCACAGCAAACATAAGTTTTAATTAAACTCATTAAATTTGGGAAAATGAACTTGTAATAAGAGGTTCGTGAGCTGGTGCGAGTTCTTGTCGTGGCTTCAGAGAGAACTGCGACGACACAGTAACCTGGACCCTGAGAAGAACCAGGGGCTCCAGTTGGTCCGTGGAGTGGGGTCCGGCACCCAATCCTCTTCCCAGAAATGCAACCACTCTTTGAACCTTGTTTCGCAGACGCAAAGATAGTCACAAGTCATGTCAGACTGTTTTGAATTTGGAGGTCTCTTCGTGCCCAGATTTTTCAGAGAGGGGGGGGGGGTTCTTGGGACCTTGCGCTCTGCACCCTGGATCTGTCGCTGACAACATGACAACTGGTTTTTGCCAATTAACCTGAGAGTCGCAGTGACACTAAATCTCCTCAATGTTGCACTGAGACGAATGAGGAAGGAAATGAGGGTTTTAATTCACTCCCAAATCATTCGTCTGAACAGAAGGAAGCCTTATGTGGCACACATGAAATTTCAATTGAAATGAACCCCGTCATATGGGTGTGAAGTCTTGTCGTTGGAAACCTCATGAACATCTCACATCCAGTAGAACTTGGTGTCTGGCGTTGTTGTGCGAAGTCCCTTTAGGGCAAGAACCATGTGGTAGTGCAGTACATGGCAAGGTGGATGAAATATCCCCTGTTCCCCCACCTGGACCCCCCTCCCCCTCCCCCCAGCCTGGACCCCCCTGCCTGGACCCCCCTCCAGGATTTGTGTTTGCATGCCTTGTGAAAGACAAGGAGGACAAGGAAGAATTGATGACATCACCGGCAAGGGACTTCGCACTGCAGTTGCCTTGAGCACTGCTTCTTGTTTTACCTCTCAGCTGTTCAACAAGTATGATTCGGAGGTGGGGGGGGGCGCCAAGGCGCCGGGCCCTGGTCCTCCTGAACAGATGCAGCGGTCCAAGTCTTGTCCCTGCCCCCAATTCACACCAAGCGCATCCATGCATACGCACACCAAGGTCACTGCACACCAAAAATACATATCATGCATGTGAAAGGCAAAGTAAATGGGCAGTAAGTAGTTGTGTTCGTACTAATAGTTCTACATGTCACTGTGATTGCAAATGGGTTTCAAGCCCATTCGCATGCAGAATGGTGTAAAAGTGGGTGCATCGTGCGCTGGCGCATACGGTGTGGATTGGGGGTCACGGCCTTCCAAAGGGCTTCGTACTCGCTTCTGCCTGTTCTTCGTTTCGCCCCATTCTGAACAATTGTTTTGTGAGGAAGTCACCTGCCTCCATCTGAGGTGCAGTTGTCTGAAAAGCTCTGTTGAACTTTGCCTTTCGATGGATTCAGAAGACTCGTGCTAATTGCTGTGCGCCGATGGGCTTTTTCTTCCAGGTAAATTTGTGACAAATCGACAGACGAAGGCTTAAGTTCTTGAGTCTTCAGAGCTGACTCTGTATCCTTGTGGGATCAATTATCATTGTTCTCAAGATGTCCAAACAAATTTTCTTTGCACCTGGACTCAGGTCAAGGTTTAAAGGTTTGTCTTTACAAAATGTCAGGTCTCATCAGAGTTCAGAATGTGGACAATTGAACCAAAGTTCTGGCTTCAGATCGATTTGACCGGTTTCCTGCTCAATCTCTGGTGCTCGCAACATAATATTTGCACGCATTGAATGAACGAGCACTTTTTAACCTTGCCCACTATTTGGATTGTTGAGTGCAACTCGATTTGTTTCAATCGTTGGGGAAAGATTTTCCGCTTGGCAGCCCTTTCTTGAAACGACAAGAGACGAACGCGCAACGTGGAACGAGGTGTTCACAGGAAAAAGGTCCGTTTGTTTGTATGTGTCTCCACAAAAGAGACAGCACAACAAAACAGTAAAATTCTTCTCGATGCGTGTTGTCGAACACAACGCGTCGTCGCTGGCACTTGAGCTCATCAAGACAATCGTAGCCCCACGTGGAGTTGTACTGTTGCGCCTGCTGTCATGAGACCTGGAACCAACCCAGGTTGGTAGTTAACCTGGTCTGGAGCCTGACTCAATCTGAAACCTGACCTGAAAATGGGGCCTGACACAACAAGGAACCTGTCCCAGTGAAGAACCTGACTCGATCACCCCAGAACCCGACCCTGCGTGGAACGTGACCTGAAATAGAAGCTGAAACAATCTAGAACCTCATCTATGGACACTGACCCAACGTAGAACTTGTTCCGACTTATTCGGCTGGGAACCAAACAGCACTTGACTCAATAGAACCACACCAATGCACAACCTGGCTCTGGAAGCAAGGAAATCTGGCGTTGAACCTGAACCAAGCCGAAACCTTTCCCAGTCTGAAATCTACCAGGCTCAACCAAAGTCTGACCGGCGCGTTCTGCCGCCATTTGTTCTTTGATACGCCCCGTGATGCAGGCAGCGTCCACATTTTCTACGGAACTTGACACTGCGATCAAGTGAGTGCGTGAGGGCAGATAAAATTGAGTCAGCCTGGTTTGAAACAATTTTTGATAATCGCGGTTCATCGCCCCCCCCCCGAAAAAAGATTTGGTGGGAAGACCTCGGCGCCTGCAGGGAAACTGCAGTGAGACTGACTGCAGGGAGAGAAGCTGTCTCGAGCTGGTGACACCTGCAGCGAGAGGCTTCACTGCAGGAGGAAGACGCGGGTCTGGAGACACAGGACTCAGTTCACAGGCTCAGGATTCCTCGTAGATTTCTGCGTGTGTGTGAATGAATGTTGAATATTGCGCTTTGGAATAGGTCTCGCACAGGTGGGTTTGCGAAGGTCGTGCAGCCTCCATTTGTTTCTTTGATCTTGATCACACGTCCGTGGGGAGCAAATTTGTGTTTGAAAGTTGAGTTCATGCCAAACACATGGTCTTGCTCTTTTGGTCGTCGTTTTGTGTTGTTTTGTTTGAAGCAGTTTTCAACTAGCTGCGTTTTATTCTCTCGAGTAGGAAAAACAATGCCGGTTCAGGTGTCACCTTCAACCCACACTCTGCTCCTATGTTACCTCAGTCACTTTTTCCAAAGAAATCAGCAACTTACTGAGGTTGTCCAGATACAACAACAGACTGTTTGTCTGTTGTGCAGCATTTCCGTATCCATGGAGAGAAACTGCCATGCCAAAGCGTCTGGCACCACAAAAATTGCGCAAACTGAGCGTACACGCAAACTTGAGCGCTGCATGGTTCAAAAAGGCTCCCTTGAGGTTTTGCAGCCGTGAAAAGTTGCGTCTACGCCAGAGTCTGATGCGGCGATCACGTGTTTAGCTTTGAATCTGAGGGTTGAGGTCAAGGTGACACTCAAACATTGAAACAAAACAACATTGGGAAGAAAAGTTGATCTGGATAGATGAACGCGTCTCAGCACGCGACATCAGGGGGCAAATACGGTTTTTGGAGGGACGTGCCCCTGCGTGATCCTTGGATCTGCCCCTGAGATGAAGGCTTTTTGAAGCTTGTCTGTCTCATCCATTGTTTGCGCAAGTTTTGCACGGACACAAATGGAAGACAAGTGACAACTTTTGGGTGAGACCGGCTTTCGCCGAAACTCCCTTTGAAATGGCTTCTCCGTTTGACTTTCATAATTGGGGATTGACAGTGCAAACATGTTTTTGCTGGAGAAAATTTATGGTTGGCAAAGAACGTGAAAATCGCTTTGTTTGGAACCTGGAGTCTGCACAGACATTAGCAAACTTTTTAGACTCTACTTGGCATCACCGAAGTAAAGAGAAAACAGATTGCTCCTGCGATTAGACTCGTACGTTTCTGGCCAACAACGTTGGTTCTCGTAGTCCTTCGGACTCGCAGTTGGAGTTCCAGGTCCTCGATCTGCAATCGCATCACAATAGGGTTGATATCCAGAGTTCATAGGGACGGAACTGCGATCTCAAGGCTGCACGGCCTTTTGTGGTGAGAAAGGGCAGATGCTAAACACGTTTCTCCAAACAGGCAGCACTGAATTGGAGGCGTCCTTGGACTGATCATCCGGAAATCATCCAAAGCAAATTGCACGCTTCTTCTTTCTGCACCACAACAACAAACACTATTGACGTGGACGATCTATATATTGCGGTGAAACAGAGAAGAAACTCCCGCAGTGTGAAGATGATGGAGATAGACCCTTGAGGACGCACAGCAGACTGGCGAACCCAAAGGTAGGAGAGCTTTTCCTGTTCTGGGAATCTCGTTGTTTGTCACATGTGATGAAAATGAACGACATTCACTCAAGGGTCTTTTGTCATCTGGGCGAGCAGGGATGGTTCCAGCATGGAAAATGGGCTCTTTCCCCAGTTTTGCGCCAAAAGCTGGTTCACCTGAAAAGATGGATCAAAGGATGGTTCAGTCCTGTCCCCTTGAACCCCTCTGAGAACTGGTTCCTCATTTGGTTCCCCTCGCGGATACCGCATTTGCAAGAAGAACCCGCACGTCGTACGCTGAATCAAAGGCAAGTACGACAAGCTAATCTCCAAGCAACCCACACAAACTGAGGTGAAAGGTTCCTTGGCTTCAAACACATGAAAAGAACACCTTTGTGCGTTGCTACAGCACGCGAGTCAGTTATCGAACTGGGTTTCTGTGGTGGTCGAGTTCTGATAAATCACACGAACGAACGCAATTTTTTTTTCGATTTCTGACTGTTCTGACTTGTGAACAGACACATGTATTATATGCCAACAAATTTGTGAACATGTCAACAAATGCCAACAAACTGAAAAAAATCTTAAACATCTACTTCTTTTTCCCAAATTTGAGACTCAGCCTCAATCTTTTCACGTCACGTTTCTTGCGCTTGATATGGTTGCGTTTTTTGAGAAACTGACACAACCCTCCACAAGAATCTGACTTCTTCTTGTGACAGAATCTTTCAGAGTGACATTTGCCACCTTCTGTGCGAACAGTGAATATCTCAGTTGGCTCAGATTTTGTCAGATCGACGGCATCAATGTCGAATTCATGTGGTTTGGGTACTTCTTGACCAGGTTTCTGAACAACAGTTTTGCACGCTTTTTCCATCAAAGTTTCTGATGTGTGCTTGTAGATACGGACAGCGTCTGACTTGTGACCTGTCACTTCTTTTATCAATTGCTCATCAACCCCATTTTCATACATTCTGGTGGCAGTTGTTGCTCTCAAAGAGTGATTTGTGTAGCGACCTTCAATTCCAGCACTTTTCATCAGGTTTGCCACGACAGTCTTCAGACTGTTTACACCCACTGGTTTGTCTGTGTACCAGCAGTTGGGCTTTCTGTTCACCAAACCATACTTGTACAATGCAGTTGTTTTGCCATCTCTGGGCAAAAGTCGGGTGTACTTCTCGTACAAACGGACAACATCTCTGTCAAAGTTCGAGTTGCCAAACACCTTCACTCTTTTGGGAACAAAATTCTTGCTCAAGATCCCCCCTTGATTTGTCTTCGACTTTGGATCTTCCACATATTCCAAAAATTTGCGACCATCAACATCAACCTTCACTCTGACTTGTGGGTCAAAAGGTGGGCACCTCAACTTCCTGTGCTCTTCCCCTCCCCTCAATGCGAATGAAATGCCAATCAGATAGAGAACAGTGTCTCGCAACTGAGTTGGGTTGTCTTCACCCAAAATGTTCTTGCTCCAAAGAATCTCCTCCTGGTCAAAACTTATTGCACTTGCTGACGTTCTGACCCCAAGTCTTGCAGCTGCACGCTGTTTCATTAGATTGTCAACTGTGAACTTGACTCTTTTGAACTCATCATCTTCAATTACTTTCCAGAAAATGCCCCTCTTTTCAAGGTAGAACTGCACGCAAAGAACTAAGTCGTACAGAGTCCGACCAGGAAATTCACCACCATCCTTCCGTTTCACCTCGTTCACAAACGCACACAGACTGTAACACAGGTGATCTTTCAACAACTCAGGGTCCTCCAAACATGTCCAAAGAATTTGGGTAGGACAATCGGGATCTAACATTCTGTTCTTTCTCCAGTCACGAAAGAGCTCAACTGCCCAAGATATTTTCCTGTCGGTGTTAACAGCAAATTGTTTCCCACTTAGCTCAGACATCACGGCGTCAGTCGTCACCTTCTTGAAGCGGAAACTCTTCTCTTGAATGAGATCTCTGTCTCCACCACCCTGTCCAACTGATTCTTCTCCCTCACATTTCAGCTTCTTGACAGGAATTCCGCTCGAGTCTTCATCACTGAAAACCAAATTGCACACTAAGACAACACAACCCATGACAAAAGTAAACATCATATACTTGACCAAAACAACATCAGAAATGAAGGAATCATACAAGTGAACAATACAAACCTTTTCAACAGCATGTCAGCCACAGTCACTGTCGATGACACATGCCTCTTCGGATGCAAAGGCACAGGTAAAAAGCCAGGCTTCGACCACTCACGCTTCGGCGCAGGTTTTGGTGCAGGAATTTGTGTCGACGTCTTGAGAGCACTGAATAGAAAATTCCTTTTTGAGCCAACTAAAAACCAATGAAAAATTTTCAAAACTGACCAAAATAAACACTACAACAATGTCTTTACTTAGACTGGAAACAAAAACGCAAATAAAAAATCACAAACCTGAACAACTCTCCAAAGTCGGCTTCTTTCAACGTCTTGTTCAAACCACATTCCGGACCATCCACCACAACAATCTCGTCTTCACTCAAATCCAAATCCAAAAAAGAGACATATTCACAACTCAAAGGAAATGGCCAAACTGATCAGACACAAGGTCAGACGGTGCGCACAGGCAGCAAACTTGGCATTCGATAACTGATTCTTGTGCTGTAGAACCGGTCATGAAACTGTGTCTCGTGTCCTTGGGATTTGAACTTGCTCATTGTTGACCGGGTATTTCCTCGACAGATCGACATGGAACACTCTCAACAAGTCTTGAGTGTTCAGACAGTCTCACTGTCTCGGAAAAAAACCCGGTCAAAAACTCGCAAGTTCTGATAAATTCCAAGAACACTCGCCATGCGTTCCATAACCTTGTCGTAATTACTTGCGAAATGTGTACGTTTTGCGGTGCATCTTTGAAAGGGAATTGAGACTTGAAGTGAGGGTCGGGTTGATGCAGGAATCAATGGGAGCGGTGAGACAGGCTCATTGCGACAATTACGCCCTGTGTGTTGGGCTGGAATGACTTGAAGCTGGGCTGGGCTGCAGCGCCGTCCTTGCAAGGCGTGGATCTGACAGAAGCATTTTGTTTTTTAGGCTGCGTTTTTCTGTAAGTGTGGAATAGCACAAGAACATACAGATTCAACTGGACTCTGTCCAGGTCTGGCCAACACAACTCACAGGGTGTGGTCAAATCCGTTCTGACTCGGATGCGTTCCGCATTGTCAATTGCATTTGGTCACTTTGAGTCTGTCACGAGTCAGTGAATCGTTCTGCATTGGCTGAATTTTCTCCTTAGATTTGAGGAGAAACGAAGCAGTTTCTTGACTCCATTGCACTCGTCCACGCAAACGCTGCAGAATCTCCAAAGAAAATCGCTGTACTCATATCTGGCAGACAATTGTTTTGTTTCAAAGACACACCACCACCAGAGGTGGAATATTCTTAAGCATTCGGTGTTGTTCTCTTCTTTCGGTTCAATGCCAGCCTCTTCGTTTCCGAAACAAAAAAATGTGCTCAGTGAGAAAGACAGTAAGCTCCGGACAAAGGAAATAGACAAGAAGCCCACAGCCAAAAACACACAGAGAAATCCACACAAAATGTGCGTTAGCCGGCGAGAAAAAGGGAGTCAGATTTGATCTGCTATTGAGGGATGATGAGCCAGGCCCCTTGGTGTTCTCCCTATGCGGGATGTGTGCGATGCCCCACCAGGACGGAGCCGCAGTTGGTATGCGGATTTAACCCGGAGAGACTTCGATCTCACGAAGAAAAGAAAAGGTGCATACATACTCCCCAGTACACATGAGTACGTCTACCAGTCGCGGATCGATAAGCCGATCAATCAGAGCCTTCGACACATCTCAATTGGGCCCAAGATACACAGAGGCTAAAACCACCGACAGCGGCGTCACGCACATACACACACACACACACACACACACACACACACACACACACACACACACACCGTGTTGCAGATGCAGGGGGCTTCCGGCTGGTCTGAAATCTCCAGTGTCCGGTGAACCAATCGCGTGGCCGAATTGGGTCTGGGATTGTCAAGTCAACGGGCGCCGTTTTGTAAGCCAGCGATGACGCAACCCTTCGGTGGTCCCAAAATTGGGGTTGGTGGCCTGGTTGGGGTCGAAGCCTTTGCGTCCTCCACATTCTACTCCGAGAGAAAAAGCACACGAGAAGTGAACATCTGCATCAGTTGATGTAAAATGGAAGGTTCAAGTACTTTTTGAGCGTCAGGAAGGCTGGTCTCCAAAACCCCTGGTTCTGCAAGCAATCCCTTCCCCAGACGCACAGACGTGGACGTTTCCCAGCGACGCAACGCGAGGCGCGTCCAGTGAAGAACCTGGTCTGACAGCTGTGTGGGTGAGAGAGACTCTTCACGAATCAACTCAAGAGTTTTGCGTCAGCGTCACTGAGAGGAGGCAGCCGCCTCTATTTCAGCAGCTCAATTAAGAAGGTATGACTGTCGGGAGACAACAAAAGGTGGAACTCGTGACAAGGGTCGTGATGTGTCAAGTTTGGAACAAGTAGGAAATCCAGATTGACAAGCAACGAAAATTTGAGAAATTATGCAAACTGCAAAAAAGTTTACACCTCGCTTCCTTTCACAAACCTGTCCGAGTCTTACTTTGATGATTCATGCTTAAAATTCCTGATTGACTCTTCACACTGTGGAGTGAGCCCCTGGCCCTGCCATCAATATTGACGTCAACAGGACCCTCATACTGAGAACCAATGTGAAGCTGAGTTGTCACAACACTTTTTTGCTGATCTGAGATGACCAATTGATGTTTTGAGTCTGCTTCTCACTGAGTAACATCCCTGGGCACTCACAGAGGACATGTATAAACACAACACAACAAACAGACCACTGAACCACAAATTTGCCCCCGCAGAGCACGCGCCAGATTTCCAGTCGAGATGGCATCAGGTGATCATTCTGGATGCGCATTGTTCTGGAGCAACTGGAATGTTGGGTGAAACACAGAAGGCACCAAAAACAAAATGTTGGGCAGAATTTGGATTGCACAAGGGAAGTTGTGTGTGCGTGTGTGTGTGAGTGTGTGTGTGTGTGTGTGTGTTGAGTTTTGCAGTCCTGTCAGTTGAGGTTCAATCGCGAGACTGAATCACCCTGCAAAGTTGTGTCATATTCTTCTACTCAACGTTGAGGCAGTTCACGTTCTGCCCCACTACACCACACCCAACCCTCCAGGGTAACGTCGTGCTCTTGTCTTCCTCAAGGTTGTGTGTGACACTGTGAGACTGGGTACCAACAAGTAATTCCGCATTATAAATGTCTCAGCTTGCAGGTTGTTGCTCCTGGGATGGGAATGGGACAATAGTTGAGTCTTCTCTGAGCACTGAAAAATTGTGTAGGCTTCTCACAAGAGTGAAAATGGAGCTGTACCTGTAAATTATTGATGTGGTGTTCGTGCAACATTGCATAATTGTATGTTTGAGCAAATTGACCAGCTAAATGGCCATCTGATGAGTTTGTACTCCAGCAGTCTTTGTTTTTCGGTTTAATCTTCATTAGAGTCTTGGAGGAGGGAGAGAGGAGACACTGAAAGGAAGCTATGTCAAAGAAATTAGCACAATCAAACTGTAAGCGTCATCATGCCTGTAAATCTAAACAGTTAATTTCATGTTGACAATGTTTTGGTGCTGCAAATATTTATGAATCCATTTTTCAAGACAGTCAGAAAGTGACTTTTGCTCTTTCCTTGTGGACAGTCCTGACAACAATTGTTGTTTTCCCCTTTTGATTGTGTTTTGATGACTTGGGAATGTTTTTTTTTCTGAGCCAGAGTGCAATCTGAATGCAGGGAAGACAGTTCATTATGTGGAGGAAAAACATGTTTCAAACATACACCATCTTTTGCACAGTTTGCACACCATTTGTTGTCACTGAGGATTACTTGAAATACTTTCCATGGCTGCAAGGTGCTATCAATGTTCCAAAGCCATGGTTCAGCTACATTATAAGATTTCAAAGCAACATATTACATCAAATGGTCATAATTCCAAACAACAGTCATCCAAAAATAGCATTACACCATGCAACTGAAAGTGCAGAGAACTTTCACTTGCAATCAAAGAACATACATTATAAAACAACAGGAAATTATTGTTTGTTGGCAGAAACACACACTGTTATCCTGCCACTTGATAACATTGTATTTGTCTCTCATATTCATGAAACTTGTTCCACAGAATGTGATGACATTTCTCAATGCGGTGAAAAATTGCTTGACTATGTAAGAGGCCTCGGTGGCTTTTTTGACCTGGAGTATAGATTTGTTTTCAGACTTCACACTCAATTGAGAATAAATTTATCCTTTGTTTACATTTATATTCCCAACATGTTAGAGAGCTGTTACACAAATAACTTGGAAATATATCAAATGTTTGGAAAGGCTGCTTTGGTGTACTGTGGAATACATTCTAACTTTGTTTCATGTCCCTTTTCTAATCAGGTCAATATGACTGCCAATTTGAAGGAAGCCTACCCATTAAAGTTCAGTTTCACAAGCAGTACATTTGCCAAGAAATTGATGTTCAGTGACACATTTCTTCCAAGGCCTAAACTGTATCCCATGGTTGTTCACAACATAATTTTTTGTGGGACTGTGATCTCAACATATAGAATTACAACACACAAGTTTATGATTTTGATGCTAAATATTTCAATTATGGTTGGAACTCATCTTTTTGTACATGATGGTCCAGGAATTCTATCAAAAAGAATGAATGTCTCAGCTTCCCATACTAAATTAAACCTTGGTACTTTTCAATGTTTGTTGCAATTCAAAGAATTATCATCTAAGGTTTCTCTGCCAAACATAGAGTACAAAGGAAAAACTTCATTTCAGAAAGCAATTTTTGCAAATAATTCAAATTCCATTTTCATTGATTATCCCACAGAAATATGTGGTGGCTTTTATTGTGTTGTTTACCTTCACTCATCCAAACATTACATTTTGAATATTACTGTGTGGAATGTCTTCTATACAGGGCCACAAAATAGGGACTGCAACTTTGGTGGCATCTCAGTTTTGGATTTGTTTGAGGAAGTTTTTGTATTTTGTGAAAATGAAAGATATAGAAAAATTATTGACTCCCTCTGGCACAGAGTTCTTTTTACCAAATTCTCTTCAGGCATTTTATTGCTACACTCTTATAAAGAGTACAGTTTTTTGTCTTGTCACATCAATATTTCTGCTGCAAACTGTAAGCTAGTTAAACTTGCAACTTGTGGTGATTATCAGCTGAAAGTAGTTGGAATGGAAAGAGTGTTTGGAACATTCTTCACACTTGTACAGAGCTTGGACCCAATGAAATGCACTGTTGTGCAAGTATCATCAGGCTTGCATGACAAGAACAATATGCTGGACCTGGAGATGAGTGATATCTACATGGAATACACCAAAGGGTATATTTATCCCATTTGTAGGGTGGTTGAACTGAAACTGGATCAAACAAAATATCAACAGTTTGGGGCATATTTCCAAGTCAAAAGCTTCATTGAAAAGCATGATGATATCAGTGAAATATTATTTTCCAATTATGAAAAAGAAAATAAAGCATTCCAGGGAAGAATAACTTACAGTGAAGTTTGCTCTAGGAGGGGCAAGACGTCTGGAAACATTAGTTTAGCAAAGGCCAGTACATTTGGTTTTTATTTTACACAGATGTCTGAGAAAGCAAAATGCCATGTTGAACTATCAGCACATTACCATGTAAAGACAACAATGACAGTGTATAAAGTTGATTTTCCCTATTTGACCAGCAACTGGGTGGTGTTTATTGTTAACACAAGCACTGCAAGCTTCAAAAATGTTGTTCAGGTAAACAGAGTGTACTTTCCTCCTCATACAAGAATGAAACAGGAAGTAAAAATGTATGGTAGTTTTGACACCAAAAACTTGGCCTTGTCTGATACAAGTGATAAGGTACTGAATGTGATCTCCAAAACAAATCTTAGTGATGTGATACCTTTGCTCATGAAGTTTGAGGCAGAAGCAAGCTTGGAGAAAATAAAAAGGAGAAAACAGTTTGATAATGTACCAAACATTTTGCATAAGATTTATCCAAAACACAAGCGGTGGGACAGTTATCAATATCTACTTCAAGGAAATGAAAACAATCATATTCATATTGCGCTTCAAGGATCATTCTCATCTATTATGATACAGTTTGTGCTCAAACAACAAAAACCTGAAGTGCAAGAATCAAGCCGATCGCAACAGTACAAAGAAGTATTTTTTCATTGGATAAACCTCAAAAACAGTTCACAATTGATGACCACATTTCACATGGAAAAATTCGGGCACATTTCTTTCTTTGTAACTAGAAAGGGAAAGTTTGAGTTTTCTATTCCTTTTGAGAGGATAATGGGCCACATCAAGGGCAAGATATCTTGGCTTGAGGCATTCAAATATTGTAAACTAACCAATTTAAGCCTTTCCAAATTCTTCAGCAGAGATGCACTTGATGAGTTGTTATTTCTTCTCAAGGAATCTTCAGATTTACTGACTATAACAACTATGTTTATTGATTTGAGGGTCAAAGTCTCTCACATAATGTGAGTACAGGCAATCTTTCCAAAAATTGGTTCAAGAACAATTTTCCTGTTCATCCTTCACTTTCTTTTCTAAAATATTTTTTTTCTAGGTTTGGGAAACAGCACCCTGTATCTTTTCAATTGTGGAAAAATTACAAGTTTGACCAAAGCAAAGCAAAATATTTTCACTTCAAGTATCTGTTTGATCACCCTGTTAGGGACAAACTGGTGTTGGTTTCTGAGAATCTGACTCATTTACTTGGAAATCTGACAAAGACTATACTCAGCCCAACTTTAGGTTCACTCAAGTGTACAATTATGAGTATCTTCAACTTGGCTGAACCAGAGTGGATCTCAGTTAGCTGTTTGAGAAAGGTACCAACAAATGTGGTTTGTTTCAATGTCACCTCTTCGGAAACTATACACATAAACAATAGAACATAAAGGAGTGTTCATTGTGACAAAAATGCAGTCAGAAAAAGTACATTTTGCTACTCTTTTGCTTGGTTTGATGGAAAAACTATGAATGTCCAGAATCTGACTTTGACCTGCAAAATGAAGCACAAACATGACACATTTGGTTCAATGGATAAATTGGATTTTGTGTTTTATGCAGTTAGCAACCACAATTTCACTGTAATTTCTGTTGGTGAATACTTACAAGATAATGTTATTCTGCATCATTATCAACGAATATGGTTCAAAATAACCCATTCTGAAGAGGTTGCCACAATACATAATTCAAAGGGTCATCAAATTTGTTTATCATCAGTTGCCAAAGTAGTCATATCATTTGGGAATATATTTGTCTGTTATGGAAAGGAATACATATCAAGTTTACTTGTCTTGGATGGGAAAAATGATTGTCATGAATTGCCATTTTCAAATGGTACTCAAGACATATTGAACAAACATTTCACCAGCAGTGATGAGCTTTGTTTTTCTCAAGATATGAAATGTCCACTTTTCTGTCAGGATCTACAATGCTCTTGCTCACCACTGCATTATAGAGCCAGAGATGGGCAATGTATCAGCTACCTACACAATCTTTTCAGGAAGGCCTCAGCATTTCAAAAGGACAGTGAAGATCAATACTTTTCTTGTGATGGCAATATTACAATTAGCAAAGACATGTTGAATGACTTGATTGTAGATTGTGGGGATCTGACAAATGATGAACCCATTTACACCACTTTGCTGGCTAATTTGACTTCACATCAATGTGAGAAAGAAGGCCAAATTCCATGCCTTCAAGGACATTCCAAATGTTATAGCATGAGTGATATTTGTATTTTTCAACTGACTCATTCTGGACATTTAACACCTTGCAGAACAGGGTCACATGTAGAATCTTGCAAAATATTTGAATGCAATATTCACTTCAAGTGTCCTGAGTCTTATTGCATTCCATGGCACCTTGTATGTGATGGAAAATGGGATTGTCCTTTTGGTCAAGAAGAACATAAAGTTGTTGGCAAGTGTGACAGGAGATTGTGTGATTATTTGATGAGATGTCATTCTTCTTCTGTGTGCATTCATCCTGAAAACATATGTGATGGAAAACCTCATTGTCCCTTTGGTGATGATGAGCAGATGTGTAATTCAAACTCTCATTCATGTCCAGAGCAGTGCCACTGTTTCAACATGGCTCTATCATGCATTGCAGTGTTTCTGTCAGGTATTAAAGTTGGTACTTTCAACTATAAATCACTCCATATTGTACAAAGTGAAATTGTCAGTCTTCGATCATTTGGGAAAGTTCCTTGGCTGGCAAATGCTAACTTTTCTCAGAATAAACTGACCCATATCTGTAATACTATGGACCAATTTCCAAATATAATTTGTCTAGATTTTGCACAAAATCAAGTCATTGAGCTTTGTTCCAAATGTTTTCATGATTTGAGGGACCTGAAATGGATAATTTTGAGAAGGAACCAACTGAGACTTCTTGAAGTCAAATCTTTCTTCAACTTGCAGGAATTGAGATACATAGATGTTTCACACAACTTCCTGTGGCAATTACATTCAAATACATTTGAAAATATTTCTCACAGGATCACACTGAAGTTGTCCTCTAACTTTCTATATGATATTGAAATTGATATATTTTACAAGCTACAGCTACATAATATTGTCATAGATTCCTCTTATCTTTGCTGCATTACACCCCCAGAAACCACATGTTTTTCAAATTTTACAATTGTTCAACATGTTAGTTCCTGCTCTGAACTACTTCCCAGCAATGTAGTAAAGATTTTTACAATTTTCTTCTTCATTATTTTGTTGATTTGTAATTGTTCATCTTTTCTGGTACACAGCCAAACCAGATACAAATTTGGAATGCACAATGCAATTATCAGAGCAATCAGTGTTGGACACATAATTTCTGCAATATATTTAGGAATTTTAATTGGTGCAGACCTTCATTTTCAACAAGAATTTTTTATCAAGCAAACCTTTTGGACAAGTAATGTCATTTGTATTCTTGCATTCACCTTTTACAAAATTTTTAACATTTTGGTACCTTTTATGCTTGTGCTGCTCTCCTTTGGCAGAATGATGATTATCATTTTCCCCTTGTCTTCCCAGTTCAAGAAAGAGTCTTTTGTTGAAACAAATGTCACAGTTGCAATTGTTTCAATTCTGTGCTTTTCTGCAAGTTTTGCATTGTTGGTAGGATATTCAAATGATTCACTCAACAAGTTGTGCTGTCTTGTTTCTGGTACAAATGCCTATGAAATCATTCAAAATGTATTTGTCAGTCTGGTTCAGCTTGTATTTTCTCTTGTTATCCCCACTTGTGACATTTGCATGCTGAGAAGCTTGGACAAGCAACAAAAAGCTTTACACAAATTGGGTACTGGGCAGAGAGTGAAGCACAAAATTCTAATGAAACTAACAATTACATCTGTGCCCAATGTATTGTGTTGGATAAGTTCAGGTTTTTTTGTTGTACTTTTTCAAATTCTCTCACAATTTGATGTAAATATGCTTGTGTGGCCAACAACTCTAATTATGTTCATCTCTGGTGTTGTTAATCCTTCAATATTTCTTGGAATGAAGTTGAAAATATTACGTAGACTGGAAAAAAGTCTATCAAGCAAAAGGAACCAGTTCCCGAAATCTTCAACAATGCACTCAGACCTGGCTTCTCAATCAAAGATTCCATCAATGCAACAGGACAATGATTTTTCCTGATTTTCAGAATTGTGCACAGAAATGGCATGAAACCAGTGCTCTCCAGAGAACCCACTCAACAAAAACACAGCACTAGTTTCCTCACAGGGCTAATTTCCAACACAAACTGGGGTTAGCAATTATTCCAAGACCCAAACGCGTGGGTGCCAAGATGAAAATTGTGTCGGAGCCAGCACCTGGAGTTGGTTGGTTGCTTGTTTTTTCCTTTTGAGATACTGAGAGAAACAAGCTCTCACAGACAATCTTGAAGATCCTGATGTCCAGTGCCAGACACGACCTGAATAAAGCTTCCGCCATAGAAAAACAACGTGAGTTGTTGAGTTGCTTTGTTTTGGCCTGTGTGTTGACTCCCTCTGGCCTGTGCCCCCTTGACCTGCAAAAAGGTGAAACAAGTTCCAACGATTGATCGTCTGAAACACTTGGCCTGAAGTTTCGTTTGCCCGTCAAAGGTTTCACGTGGGTTCAGGGTGAAATATTGGGGATGAGTTGGCAGTTTCCTCTGCTTGGTGGATTGAATTCCAAAGGGCTCAGGCCACTGGCAGCTTTGCTGGTATTCCATTGCCTGGCAGCAGCAGAGGTTGGTACAGATAGGACCTTGCTGACTCTTCCTGGACATTTCCTGAAGTCACAAGAGAAAGTTGCAACACCCAAAGCTACCACCTGGAATGCTGAGCCATGCCCAAGCTTCTTTCTTTCACTGAACCCACTGAACTCATTTTGCAACCACTGCCACAGGGCTGGTTCGTGCGGATCAAATTACAAATGCTCGTTTGTGTCTTCAAAGACATCGCCTTCTCACAAAGTTCATTCTTGTGTCTACTATATTCATTCTGAACTCTTTGAACAAGGGGGGAGTCTTTGTGAGTCTCATCTTAGTATGTTTTTGCAAGCAGAGCTGACATCACATTTCAGGTTTATTGTTGCCATTTCACAGTCTCAGGTTGTGAGTTGATGGGTTTCAAGGTTTCATGCTTCAGGGTGGTTGTAGAAGTTGTTGACATTGGTGGGCTTCTACTGATACTTGTCTTGTTGCTTGTGGTGGAGACATTAGGTGAGCAGGGCTGTAACTTTATCTACTGCTGTCTATCTGCAGTGGTGTGACACTCATTTGGGCAAACACGTCCTTGTTTCTCTGAAAACCAGTTCTCTCCAAAGTTGGCCTCTTTGTGGGCAGGGTTTGAAATACGTGCTACAATGGCTGGTGCACGTTCCGTTGTCGTTGGTGTCATCTGATGACGAAACACAAAGAGGCTGTTCTGGTGCCTGCCCTCCACAGGGTATGCAGAGGTATCATGGAGATCCAACCCTCGGAATCAGACAATCTTACAGAAAGGAGTTGCAGAACTTATGCAAAACATAAAAACTGAATTTACTGTCAAACAGGTGCCTTTTTTGTACAAAAGAGTGAAACAGTGTTGTTCAACTCCATTCAACCTTTTCATCCTGAAATCAAAAGTGCCTTTGTGAACAAGTCCAGAGCTTGAGTAAACAGACAACTGATGAGCAAACTTTGTTGTCCTTAATTGGCCTCTTTGTGTTGCTTCATTTGACCTTTGACAAAGAGCAATAGGGGGACACGTGAAAGTCAAAGGAAGCTTGGTCTGAGCAGTCAACACAAACAGACTGTTGGTGTATTTCGGTATCTTTTGCAGCCTTTTCATTCAGAGTAAAAAGGGAGCCCTTCATCCTTCTTCTTTCTTGGGTGGCACCTGTGAAAAGGAGATTCAGTATGTTTTCTTCCTGGTGGTATGAAGGCAATGACAAAAATACCATGTGTTCGGATACCTTCAGAATCTGCTTCTCATTTTGAAAGAAAACATGTTTCTATTGTTCCACATCTTGTTTGTGATTGTTTTGCCATGTGTATTCACTGAGGATTATTTGAAACATTATGCCTCTCAGGGTATTGCCATCATGCCCAAACTTTGGTTTGGCTATGTGACAAAATTTCAAGACAGGGCAATTCATCAAATTATAGTTCTTACCAAAAATACTCATCTAAAGATGGCACTTTACTACACAAGTGAACAAATTAAAAAAATTGAAAGCAGATCAAAACACATTGATCAGTACAACACAAGAAATCAGTGTTTTATAAATGAAAGTCAAAGTGTTTTGCTCCCACTTAGTCACATTCTGTTTTATTCTCAAATACATAAAGTCTGCCCTGTTACACAAGGAATTGACAACTTTGCTGTGAATGCTGCTAAAATGTTGGATTATATAAGAGGCCTTGGTGGTTTTTTTGACCTACAATTCACTTTCAAGTTCATAGTGGAAAGTCAACTCAGGATAAATTTATCATTTGTCTACATTTATATTCCTAATATGCTGGGAAGCTGTTACACAAATAATCTGCAAATATATGAACAGTATAGAATGACTGATTTTGTCTTCTGTGGAATACTGACTGACTTCAAATTGTATCCCTTCTCAAACCAAGTAAACATTACTGCTTCTTTGAAGGAAGCTTTTCCATTAAGATTTCAATTCACAGGCAGTATATTTTCTGAAAACATTTTGTTCAACCAGGAACAGTTTACAAATGCCAAACTAAAACCAATAGCAATTCACAATTTTATTTTTTTATAAAACAGTCATCTTTACATACAGACTGAGCACACATAAGTTCATGATTCTGATGTTGAACATTTCAATGATGGCTGGAATGGATCTTTTTGTGCATAATGGTCCAGGAATTCTCTCAAAAAGAATTAATGTGCCAATTTCACACACAAAAATAGAACTCACAAGCTATCAATGTCTTGTACAGTTCTCAGGATACTCATTGACATTTTCAAACCACAGCATAGTTTACAAGGGAGAAGTATATTTTTCCAATGTACTTTTCATCAACATGATGGAGTCCATTCTTTTTCATTATCCCACACAAGTGTGTGCCAATCTTTACTGTGTTATTTACCTTCACTCACCTGAAAATTCAATTTTGAAGCTCAAAGTGTGGAATACTTCATTTTCTGGCAAACAAACCAGAGACTGTAGCTATGGTGGGATTTCAGTTTTGGATTTTACAGAGGAAGTTTTTGCATTTTGTGAAAATGGAATTTACAGAAACATTGTTGACTCCTTCTGGCACAGAGTTCTTTATGTAGAATTGACTTGGGGTTTAATATTCTTACATTCTTATGTTGAATACAGTTCCCTGAGTTGTCACATTAATATTTCAGCTGTTAATTGTAACCTTGTTAAACTTACAGTGTGTGGGGATTATCAAACAAAAGCACTTGAAATGGGGGACTATTTTACACATGTTCAGAGCTTAGACCCTACAAAATGCACAGTCCTTCAACTATCATCAGGTTTGCATGAGAAAAACTACTTGCTGGACTTCAGGATGAGTGTTACCTTCTTGAAGTTCAAAAAAGGAATAATTTATCCCCTCTGCAAAGCAGTGCAACTAAAAATGGATCAAACAAGATACAATGAAAAAGGGGTGCATTTCAAGGTGAATGGTCTCATTCAAAAATATGACTTTGTCAGTGAAGTGGCAGTTCATAATTTTCAAAACAACAAGGCATTCAAAGGCAAAATTACTCTCACTAAATATTGCAATGAGATGGGAAAGATGATTGTGAACTCTTCTTTAGCTGTCTCTGAAACCTTTGACTTTACATTTGTACAAATGTTTCATAAAGCACCATGTCATATAGAACTGTCAGCTTCTTACCACATAAAAACAACCATGACTGTGTACAAAGTTGATTTTCCATATTTAAGCAGCAATTGGCTTGTGCTTGTTGTGAACACAAGCAATGTTAATTTCAAAAATGTTGTTCAGTTGAACAGGATACATGTTCCTTCTGACATGGAGTTAAGACAGGCAGTTCAAAAGTTTGGCAGTTTTAGAACAAAGAATTTAGTATTATCTGACACAAGTTTCATGGTACTACGTATCAAGTCAAAGGTAGTCAACCACAGTAACTCACTGCCTTTGCTTTTATACTTTGAGGCAGAAACAACCTTGAGAAACTTATATTTCAGAAAACATCTTGATACTGTTCCAGAAATATATCACAAGATTTATCCAAGTTATAGGTTATGGGAAAGCTACCAGTATCTACTTCAGGGCAACCTGAATGATCATATTCTTATTGCACTGCAAGGACATTTCTTTTCACTAGAAATTAATTTTAAACCTGGACAAAACAAATCCAAAAGACAAGTATTTGGTACAAAACATGCAGATGTTTTCTATCATTGGATTACTCAAAAAGAGAAGTTAAAGTTCAAAGTCAAATTTTGGAATACCAAAATAGGCAACAACCCTGTCTTCACTGCCAGAAAAGGAAAGTTTATATTTTCCATTCCTTTTCATGGGATAATGGGTTATAAAAGGGGCAAAATATCTTGGGTTAATGCATTTCAATTTTGCAAACAAACAAAGTCAGGTCTTCCAAAATTCTTCAGTCAAGATGCACTGGAAGAATTACTATTTCTACTGAAAACATCATCAGATCTGCTAACAATAACAACCATGTTTATTGATCTCAGAGTGAAATTTTCTCAAGTGAGGTGAGTGCCAGTTATCCTTTCCAAAAGATCTCTGTAAAAGGTGTATTTCCATCAAAATTCTTTCCTTCTTTTTTTTCAGATTTGGCAATGAGCAACCTGTTTCTTTTCAGGTGTGGAAAAATTACAAATTTGACCAAAGCAAAGTAAAGTATTTTTACTTTTATTCCTGGTTCAAGCATCCTGGGAGTGGACAAAATAAAAGACTTTCTGAGAGCCTTTATTTCATGTGGAATCAGAATAACACAAACCTCAGTCCCACTTTGGGTAAATTTTTGTGTGCAGTTATGAGTACATTTAACTTAGCTGAACCAGAGTGGATTTCAATAGCCTGTTTGCAAAGGATGCCAATCAATATTGTTTGTGTAGATGAAAAATATACCCCAGAAGTCCCTCCACACTTGAATGGCTCTCAAAGTGTAAAGTTTGCTTGTGGAAGGTTTGCATTGAGAAGGAATAATTCCTGCTTCTTTTTCATTTGGTTTGGAGGGAATATAATGCATGAGAATGGCCTGACAAGGACTTGCAGAATAAAGCACAACAGCAAAATGATCAGCTTATTGCCCTTGAAAGAGCTGAACTACTTTTTTGAAACTGTTAGTAGCCATAACTTCACTGTAATTTCTGTCAGCAAAAATGCTGATGAAAATGTAACTCAGCATTGTTACCAGAGAGTATGGTTCAAGATTATTTTTTCCAAAAAGGTAACTTCAATCTATGATTTGAAAGGGTATTGTATTTGTTCATCTTCAGTTGAAAAAGTGATCACACCATTTGTCAACATATTCATCTGTAATGGAAAAGAATACATTTCCAGTTTACTTGTCTTGGATGGCAATAATGATTGTAGAGATGATTTCACCAGTACTGATGAGCAATGCTTTTCTCCAAAAATGAATTGTCCTCTTTCCTGTCAGGATCCACTGTGCACATGCTCACCTTTGCAATATAAAACAAAAAATGGACACTGTATCAGCTACCTACACAATTTGAACAAGATAGTACTACTGCTTGATGAGAGTGAGAAAGGTGACAGCTTTTTGTGCAGTAACAATCACACAATCAGCAAAGACTTGCTGAATGACTTTGTGGCAGATTGTCCAGGATCTGCTGATGATGAACCCATTTACACTGCTGTTCTGAAAAATCTGACTTTTTATCAATGTAAAAAACAAAGCCAAATTCCCTGTTTACCAGGACATTTTAAATGTTACAGCATCAATGATATTTGTATCTATGAACTGGACAAATTTGGCTATTTGGTACCATGTAGGATTGGCTCACATGTGGAATCATGCAGTGTGTTTGAATGCAATGCTCACTTTAAATGTCCAGGTTCATATTGCATCCCTTGGTATCTTGTTTGCAATGGAAACTGGGACTGTCCTTATGGTGAAGATGAATCAAAAGTTGGAAACAACTGCATCAGAAGAAAATGTCACTACCTGTTCAAATGTTCCACTTCTTCCAGATGTATCCACCCTGAGGACATATGTGATGGGAAACCACATTGTCCCTTTGGGGATGATGAACAGATATGTCACTACACAAGCCCATATTCATGTCCAGAGCAATGCCACTGTTTCAATCTGGCTTTGTCATGCATTGCAATTTTTCTTGCTCACAAGCAGTTGGTTTACTTCAATTTTAGATCATTTCACATTGTAGAATGTGGAATTCTTACTCTCAGGGCACCTGGGCAAGCTGTTTGGCTTGCAAGTGCCAACTTCACCCAAAATAAAATAATCCACATCTGCAATGCTGTCAACCAATTTCCAAATATTGTATCTCTTGACATGACCCAGAATCATATTACTGAGCTTTGTTCAAAATGTTTTCACCATTTGGGGAAGCTAAAACGGACAAGAATAAAAAAGAATCAACTGAGAATTATTCAGGTGAGATCTTTCACAAGCTTGCAAGCAATAAGATACATAGATATTTCACAAAACTTTCTGTTGAAGTTGTATTCAAATACATTTGAGAATATTCCCCATGAAGTGACAATTGACCTGTCCTCCAACTTACTATATGGAATTGATATTGATGCATTTCAGAAAATGTGCCTACAAAATATCATTACAGATTCTTTTCCTATTTGTTGCATAACACCGTCAGAAACCACATGCTTTTCAAATTTCAAAAGTGGTGCTCAAATCACTTCTTCTTGCTCTGAACTACTTGCCAATAAATTTGTGAAAGTTTACATTGCTTTCTTCTGCATTGTTTTATTAGTTTTCAATTGTTTATCAATAATAGTACACAGTCAAACAACAAACACACTTGGAATGTACAACACAATAATCATAGCTATAAATGTTGGACATTTGATGTCTGTAAATTATTTGGGAATTTTACTTGATGCCAATTTATATTATCAAAGGAAATTTATTGTCAAACAGGTGTTGTGGACAAAAAATACAATTTGTACCCTGGCTTTTGCTTCCTATAAGTTTTTCAATATTTTGCTGCCTTTCATGATTGCACTGCTCTCCTTTGGAAGAATGATGATCATTATCTTTCCTCTCTCTTCCCAGTTCAGAAGTGAGTCTTTTGTCAGATGTTTTGTAACAGTTGAAATACTTATTGCTGCATGCTTATCTGCAACTTTTACATCCTTGGTACAATCCTCAAATCATTCACTCAACAAATTCTGCTCTCAATTCACAGGTACAAAAGCTTCTGCTGTGGTTCAAAATCTATTTGTCAACATGATCCAGCTTGTGTTTGCCTGTTTTGTGCCAGTTTGTGATATTTGCATGCTCAGAAGCCTACACAAGCAACAAAAAGCTTTACAAGAACTGGGGACAACACAGAGAGTTCAAAAGTCTGTCCAAATGAAACTGACCACAACTTCTGTACCAAATGTTTTGTGTTGGACAACTTCAAGTGTAATTCTTATTTGTTTTCAATACTTCTTTCATTCTGATGAAGATATGTTTGTGTGGCCATTAACTTTGATTATGCCCATTAATGGTATCATTAACCCTTTGATTTTTATTGCAATGAAGTTGAAGAACACAAACAGTTTGCAGAAACATCAAAAGAAAAAACTCCTTCCCACAACAAACAGAAACACATTCATATTTCAAGCCAAAGAAGGAAGTCAGTAAATTGCTGGTTTTGTGTGTGTGTGTGTGTGTGTGTGTGTGTTGGGGCGAACGATCATACAAAACTGCATGAGTTCAGTCCAAAAAATTGGTCAAGAAAGACACTTTGCTAGAATCTCAACAGAACCAAACACACTTTGTCAGCAGTTGTGTTTTCCCTTCCCGCATTTTCCACCCTCCAAATTGTTTGGAACCCAACCTTGTTTGTATCTGAAAAAAGAAACAATTTCTGTTGTGTTGCTTGGCTTGTTCTTCCTGGAGAATCGAGAATCCATCTCCAACACAGCTGACCAGATCCATTCATGTTAGGAATATCTTACAAGATGCATGAACAAAGTGATAACACCAACCACACATTGCTGTACAAAACCCAACGTGTTCTGTTTTCATGTGGCAGTTCCCCCATCCATCACCGTCTTTCATGCCCCGCATTGTCAGATCCAAGATTTGCAAATCCCACTTTTCATTTGGTTTATGCTGATTTCTATTCGGAATTGGGTGTGCTCACTTTGTGGAAATTTGACTGAATTTGTATTTGCTGTCCAGATAAAACAGCACAGTGAATGAGAATGCCCCCCCCCCCCAGCTGAAAACATATCACAAGCCGCACTTGGAAGTAAACAATTTAATTTTTCAGAATGTTCAATGTGTTGTTTGTGACCATCATGATATGTTCTCTCAGTCTTACACCGGGGGTCTGACCTTTATTTCAGTTCACACACTGGTTTTCTTCCTCTTTTGCCAAGAACTCTGTTGTCTTGTCAAAACATCACCAACAGCCAAAGGATTGTTTTGTGGCGTCTTGAAGTGCAAGAGTGAGTCCTGAAGTGGGCCAAGCCAATGTGAGCAAGGGACGCAAGTGTGAGGTCAAGTGAGGACACCCAGAGAATATATACATGTTAGTTTGTGAAGAACCAAGAAGAGAATAGACAAACACATGACAATTGAAAAACATGAAATTGTGAATTTACACAATAAAGGACACAAACACAATGCCCCCTTGAGGCTGCTGAAACACACAGATAACTTTCCCATTGTTGCATTTCTTCACAGTTGAGCATGGGAAGTGAGAGCCAAGCAAGAGTCCTCAGAGTCTGTTGCTACCAGGGCTCTTCATCTTTGAGTGTTGAAAGTTCTTTCTCTGTACAGAAAGTTTCTCTGCAGGACGATAGCTCAGCTAGCGCTTGAAAGTGTTCTTCCCCAAACAAACAACATTGTATATTTACGATTGACTCGCACACTCCCAGATTATCAACACACAACACAATACTGACAAACTTGGACAACATGGGCTCGATTTTTGTCTCATTGTTCTTTTTAAAAACAGTTTTTCAATCTCGCCATGCAAACGCGGCAAGGGTCCCAAAGTGTTTGAAAGCGTGCTCTCGTGCATTCAACAAGTTTCAAAATTTCCCAGGGGAAAACTGCTTCCTGTTACAAAAGATCCATCAAACCCTTCTCTTCTGATTCTCTAGTCGAATCGCGAGGGCTTGTTCCGCACCATGTGAAGATCCCCTGAATTTTCCAGACGACGATACAACGGCGCAGCTTTTTCAAAACACTGCTTTTCTCTTCAGATCCTCAATTTTGCCAAGGCACTGTTGAAAGATTTCAATGGCAAGTTGCAAGTCATGTGCGTCCAGATGAAACCATGCCTGTCCCAAGGTGAACAGATCGGTTGGGTTCACGCATGGCAGGAGTGAATGCCAGACAGAATATTGTCCCCTCACAGATATCCTCCGTTCATGTCCGTGCGTACGATGGGGAGAGCAGACACTCACCCTTGCATGCGTCAAGATGAAACCGGCGGAACGATAAACATTGCATTCCAGGGGAAGATTCATCTGGAGCCATTTCTACGTTCGTATCTGTTTGCACGATTCAAGTCTGCTGTAGTGAGCCTTTTCACAACCCTAGGATGATATGTTTTCTCTTTGCAGAAACTCTACTGAGTCTGACACCCGCGGAGTGTTCCGCAGGATGCCGCATCACCTGCCGAACCTGGTCCGAGTGCGTCTCGTGTCCGGCGGGCGCGGTGACCTGGGACTCGAGCTCGAGACACGCTGCGGCGGGTGCGGGGGTGACGGTGGCGGTAGCGGCAGCAGGGTCGGCAGCGGGGGGAGTAGCGGGCGAGGGGGCGACGGTGGCGGTAGCGGCAGCAGGGTCGGCAGCGGGGGGAGTAGCGGGCGAGGGGGCGACGGCGGCGGCGGCAGCAGTGGCAGGGTCGGCGGCGGGGCCCAGGCCCCTCGCACCGTAGTGACGGCGCTGAAGGACGGATCCGAGGCGAAGCGATGCGGACTCATCCACCCAGGTCAGCCGACGAGTGAACAAAAAATCACAGACCATCCCACTCCACTCTTTCCAGACCAATTTTCTCCCGTCTGATTCCTTTTGGCCTCAAGAAAACCAAGTACGCATGGGCAAGTGTTTCATACGACCGCCAATAAAGGAAATTTAACCAGCATCTGGTAGAGTTCATTGGTGCCCTCACGTTTTTGCCTCCCCACCGCCATGAACGAATCTACAGACCTGTCTGAAACTGTGGGACACGTCCGCGCTTGAAACTCGAAGGGACGGACCAATCTGCTCGAGGATCAAAACCAACTTACGGGTACATGTACACGCGCACTGCGCGTTTCAAGGGGTTTTCACGTTGGTGACGCGCGGTCGTTTTTTGGGCTGACGTCAAAAATTCCAACATTGGGTTCAATGTTAAATTTTGACGCCGACGTCAAAAAGACAACCATGGCGTCACCAATGGGGAAACCGTTTCAGGCGACTGCATCGTGAAGGTGAACGACGTGGACGTGTCCGACTTCGAGAGCGGGCGGGTGCGGGAGCTGCTCGGGGCCGTGCCGGCCGGAGGCGTCGTCATCCTGCTGATGCAGGGGCCCGAGGGGCACACCACCTACCTACACACAGGTACACAATACACACACACACACACACAGGTATGACACGTACACACACACACACACACACACAGGTACACACCACCTACCTACACACAGGTATGACACGTACACACACACACACACACAGGTACACACCACCTACCTACACACAGGTATGACACATACATACACACACACACACACACACACACAGGTACACACCACCTACCTACACACAGGTACACACCACCTACCTACACACAGGTACACACCACCTACCTACACACAGGTATGACACGTACACACACACACACACACACAGGTACACACCACCTACCTACACACAGGTACACACCACCTACCTACACACAGGTACACACC
>JAAUXT010065417.1_pt1 | contig 33207 bp, 33 predicted proteins | sample 7278171 | NCBI WGS metagenome assembly JAAUXT01 (sample SAMN14350112, study PRJNA611818) | marine sediment metagenome | isolation source: surface marine sediment (1.8m) | place: French Polynesia: Moorea | collected 2018-08
AAAGTTCGAGCTGTTTTCTGCACTCATTCAAGGCTCCCATGGACAAAGCTCTTGCAGCACCCTGCTCTCTCTCTCTCTCTCTCTCTCTCTCTCTCTCTCTCTCTCTCTCTCTCTCACACACACACACACACACACACACACACACACACACACACGAAACACTCGCGCCTGGTGTCGAAAAGTGCAACGTCATCTGAATGACGCACGCCTCATGACGTAAGTTCCATGTTTCCACCAACTCCACCCTGCATGCCTGCGTGCGTACTCCACCCACTCAAAACAATCAAGTCGCGCGCCCACTCACTTTTCGGTGGCATGCATTTGCGTCACTCAAAGGTACACGCGGCTGTGCGAATGTTTGTCTCAAAAGGCGGGGGCAGCTAATTCACAGAATTACAATGGAAAACTTAACTGACAGGTTTGCTTCCAGCTCTTCTTTGCTCCAAGAACCAGCTCTATATACTGCGGCTCCCTGGACTGGATGGCAGACAAAGTGACAGGTATGTTTGTTCTTGCTTTGCAGTCCTTTCTTGTTCCCAACAAACAGATGTTGTGGTTCCAGCTGGGGAGCCATGGGGCCTGGATGCCGAACAACGTTTCACGTTCTCCAAGGGACTTGCGTATTTGAGGTTTCCGAAACTTCCCCAGTGGTGTTCAGAATGAAACCGCGGCAAACGTCTGCGTGCGTTCGTCCTTATCATGCGTGCAGAGAAAGATCTACACAGGGGCGACTCCAGGGTTGGGGTGGGTCCAACTCAGAACCCCGAATCTCAGACGAACCTTCTGTTCGTCACTTGTAAAGCCCTGAAGACCCAGGGTGGTGGACTCGTTTTGTCGAGGATAGTTGAAAAACCCTGCACGGGTGTAAACCTTTCGCGCGTTTGCAAGCGATGCCACCCTCCGCAATAATGTGCAAAGTTGGCACAATTTTATCTCACAATGTATTTTTTCAGAGAACCGTGCACTGATAGCACCTAAAATTTGCTCTGTATTCATGGAAGGAGAGCCTTCAGAGCACAAAATGAAACAAGTTTCGCGTGGCAGATTGCGTGATTCATGCAGAGAGCACAAAAGCTTTTTTAGTTTTCAGACAGACGGCACACAACTTTTCGCTTTTCGACAAGGCTTTGGCAAGGCTTCAGATCCAGGGGCAACGAGAATTGGCCCTCCAGCCCCATGAAAGAATCAATTTTGACCCTCCCGTTTTCCGCTGCTGCTCAATGTTTCGCAAAGTTTTGAAAAATATGCGTTCGAGTTGTGTCTCAGTCCCCAATGTTTGAGGCCCTGAGGACCTCAGTTCTGAATCCGACACAGTTGTCTCAAAAATAGACATGGACATCCTGATTTAGTCACGCCTTTTGCGATAAAAATACTATGAGTTACAACTGTTGTTGTCAGACTGAGAGTTGATTGAAAACTTATATCATCAGGCTGCTTGGCAACTGAGATCAAACACGTGAGTGGGCAGAGTGGTCTCCACTCCCTCCGGACAGAAAAATTCGTGACCTTTCGCAAACAACTTTTTCCAACAGATGCGTGATACTTTTGATGAATGTCTCTTTTTTCTGCAAACCGCCAACTAAACATAAATTATGTTTTTTTTTGCTTGAGGCAAATTTAAAAGTCTTGCCTTCGCATAAATTTCTAAACTTCCTCCTGCTTTGCAATGTTTAAGTGGCATGCGGAGAAGTCTGAATGTTCTCTTGTGACAGTATAAATTTCCTTATCCGAGGCATTGCTGAATGGATTGCCGTCTCTATATGATCGCGCCGCGTGGAGGGGTGGATCCAGCTCAAGATTGACCTGAGTTGTGTGTGTGTGTGTGTGTGTGTGTGTGTGTGTGTGTGTGTGTGCGTGTGTGTGTGTGTGTGTGTGTGTCCAGTTCCACCAGGGAACAGGACGATTCGCTGGATTCACCACCCATGCAGGCGTCATCTGGATGGATCCAGAAGTGGAGGTGAAACCCGTGTTCGAAGATTGGGCGGATCCAGCACCAAGGCTGAGGTGGAACCACCACGAGAAGCAGGAGTGGAACCTCCGTGCGCTACGGCCGCCCACGTTTGCTCCTCGTGCTGAAGTGCGAAACTCTCAGGGCCTTTTGACTTTGCAATCCAGTCGGACCAAGTTGAAGGACAGAATTTTTTGCCGTGTACTCCAGATTGCGGAATGAAGAACCGGGACAACCATGGTCATGCTTCCAAGTCGGAGTCAGCCTCCATCAAGGCCCCTCGTGCCGCAGTCCTGGATCCTCCCTGAGACTGGTCCACGTGTTTGGACTGGTTGAGAGACACTCACCAAAACATCAAAATGTTGAAACGGTCTGTATCACACGATCACTGCGACCAATCAGAAACATGTCCGTTTGCTTCCTCAATCCGTTTTTGCTTTGCTCAGCAGATCGTGTGCTGGTCCTGACATCTGACGCCACAGAACCAACTTCTTCAGTCACAACGCACTCAATGTCGCAATGATCCTGTAAAGAATCTCAATAAAACTTGCAGTAAACTGGGCAGGAAACCCCATGAATCCACGCAGTTCGACCCGGATGGACCTGGCGGATACCGGACCGAGTCCACGTCCATGGAAACTCTCATCCCCATTCGCACGGCAAAAATCAGTTTTCGCAGACGGAGTGACCCCACTACCCCTCCGTGTGTCAGGAAGGGTTCGGTGTCTCCTCCATCCTGACTCCAGATTTTCCAGCGCCAGACAGGAGTTCCAGCCATGATGAACGACAACTTGAATTCTATGTGTACGTTACAAAGGTTCAATTTTTGTGTCTTCGGGCACACAACTGGACATGAACCAAAATATGGACTCGGAATCGGGAGTGGATCCAGTGTTTGGTTCAGGACCGCCCTGAATGCAAACTACAACAACCGTATTCACCCGTGTACAAGTTGCACCCATGCACAAGACGTACCCAACTTTTGCCTTGGTTTTCTGGTATATTTCAGGTCATATTGAAAACAAAGAAATCTCATGCCCATGGTTTTTTTTGTCTCACCCCCCACTTTTGGTGCTCATTTTGGGACACAAAGGTGCACGCACACGGGTGGATACGGTGTGGATATCAGAACACGTCTGGCTTTTCAGACTTGTGTTCATCGCTGCCCCTCTTGACCCAATCCTGGATCCGCTCTGCCCCGGCAATACAACTCACAGGTACCTCGGAGAAGGTTGTCCAGGGTTTCCAGATCCGCGCTGTCCGACCAGTCGTCGTCCAGCGAAAACGGGTCCGTGGGCAGCACCGGGTCAGATGGTTCAGGCGCCAGGGTGGGCGGGTCCAGCGGGGGCTCCGGAATGTGATGACGAGGCTCTGTGGAAGAAGATGAACCTTCCGATGAAGACTGAGAATGTTCAGAGGTTCACTTCTTTTGTTGAAGCCCATTTCACCTGAGACACTTGACAGCGTATACGGCGGCCCAGTACATTGGAGAAACAATCATTTGACCCCTTTGTGTGTTGCTATGCTGGGTCAAAAACATTGTCATTGTGTTTTGGACCCACGATCACAAATTTGGGATCAGTTTTGACCAGACGCTCGAGTTGACCCTGAACCGCCTGACGTTGGCCGTCCAAGTGGAAAGGATTTGAACCACAAGATGCTTCCGTCTGGGTCCAAACACGCAGTGGCACACTGTGTGACTGGTTTCGCTGTGCGCGCTCGTTGTGGAGTGTAGATCTATGCATGTGTGACACACCTTGCGTGCTCATCTCGACCACCTTCCTGACGAAGTCTTCCTCATCGGGGTTGCTGTCGACACCTGCAGGGGAAACAGTCACTTCTCACTAAACTACCCAGTCTCGTACAATACAGAAATGTTTCCTGTTCAATTGTAGATCTGGATGTGGACGGTACCTAGAGCCTCCATCTCCACCAGCTCCTGCATGAAGGCCTCGTGGTCAATGTTGCTTTCGTGCGGCGGCAAAAAGTCCGCGCCTACAACAGGAATTTCTCACCTATTACACACAAATTTCACAAATTGTTTCCCAACCGCTTGAAAACTGCAGATGATATTGAGAGAAAATGACAGAAAACGTGCAGCTGATTGTCATTGTTAATTGTGGGGTGTCTCCCTGGGACCCAGGTCCTCTCTGGTTCCAGAACAACTCCTTTACACCCGAATTTTGCCCCACATGTACACAATGGTTTTAAAGATTGCAGATATTGCAGTATTTGTGTTTGAACTGGAACCTCTGCAGATCCGCTCTCACCAGAATCACCCAAGGGGACAAACTGCTGACCAAAGCCTCGAATTGCGTGTGGAGGCATGAGGAGGGACAGTGGGGGTGAGGCCTCAGCCTCACCCCGGACTCGCCAGAGGGACTCACTGCTGATGAGCGCCTGGAAGCGCTCGTGGAGGAAGGCGCCGTTGTCCCGGTCGAGCGCCTCCCAGTCCTCACGGCGCATGCCCCGCAGCTGCGCGCCGTCCACGCCGAGGAACCGCTCCCCGCGCAGCGTGTTCACGTCGACGTGCTCGAAGTGCTCGGGCTGGTAGATCCAGTGCTTCACGTGTTCGCTGGTCCAGCGGTCCGGGTGCACGTCCCTCCAGCACGTCCCGACACCATCGTCCGAGTCTGAAACACAGGTCAAAGCTGCATCAGAATCCAACACTTGTTTGAAGATGATCTCGCTTGAGGTCAGACTTTTTCGCTTTTGCGAAAAGGAGGGAAATTCCGGTCCGGTTCTCCAACCCCCTGGATTCGTCCAACTGCGTCACTTGGTCCTTGAACTTTGGTCGGGTGTGGAGTCACGTTTTTCTCCTTTTCCATGCACGCATGTCAGTGGGCTTTGCTCTGACACCGTTCGAGTTCTTCAATTCATTACCTCACCCGCAGCACAAACAGGACTTGACAAAATTTAATACATTGTGGCCAAGTTATATTTTACTTCCAGCTCTGGTAGATGTTGCGTGGTTATTCCAACTGATTTCACTCCACAAATATCTGAAATTGGACATGGCTGAGTCTATCGCGAGACCTATTCGTTCTGTTTTGTCTTCCAACAGAGTTGCAAAGTTGTTGCATTTTGTCTCGTCTTGAGGTGTGCGTTTCATGTGTCCGGCTGTGGTCGTTCGTATATCCAGTACAGACCAGCTCTGAGAAATGTGCCTCTTGTTGATCCAAAATTGTGCAAGTGCCTTGAGGGGACAAACATCCAGACAAAAATCGTGGTGCGTGTACGCCTTGGGTTGTTCAACCAGAATTGAACGCCAGCCGCCGGTGTTGTGGAAGCTTGGTGCAAAGGCGCGTGATCGCAAATTGTTCGCATGCACAGCATTTTTGAGGGCACAGAATAGAAACGAACACCCACGCGCACACGAAAGTATGGCGTGGGCATGGCGTCAGTAGATCTATATTTCTGTTTCATTTTCAGCTTCTTGACCAGGAAGAGAGCGAGCAATGGACGCTTCTCTTCTCCTTGAATCTGGGGTCCGGAGGATTTTTCCACACGGAAAAGGAAGGAAAAGGTTCACCACTGGCTCTAAGGGGGGTTCGGATGCAAAGTGAGATCACGTGACAACGAGTAACTTGCAAATTGGCGTGTACAATGTTGAGTACATTTAGTTGCCTGGTCTCGGACGTTGTGGATCCGCCCCGCTGACCCTGGCTGACTTCCAAACAGTGTCGGACCAGAGATACAGGCCAGGAATCATCCAGTCTGAACGCAATGTCAGCTTCCTACAGGGGATCCAATGGCCCAAGTGGCCTGGGCCTCCTTGACCCCCGTAATAATTTTGCCTCTAATTTGCCCCGTAATTTTGAGCCACAGGCGCAACACAGGGACCTGAGCTCACTCCCAGACCTGCCGACGGCCACGCATTTTTGTGTCAGAATCAAAGGCGAACAGGCGAGCGCATCCACCTGATACCAAAACTGGATCCAGGAGGGTTGAGGGGCGTCAACTGGAACTCGACCTGAAAGTCATGAGGAAATTTCCTCCTTCGTCAGGTGCCGTTTGTGCAAAGCCGTTCTGTTGGAGTCCAGTCTCAATGTGGATTTCCTCTTCGACCCGGATCAGACACAGATCCATTGGTGAGTGGGCCTGAAGCCTGACCCCCCCCCCCCGAAAAATGAACTCAATTTTCTTTCGCGCTTGCTCCCGCCCAAGAGGAATCCGGCCCCTCGATCAAATGCTGGATTCTGCCACTGTAAAACGATATCTCATGAGTATCTGAGCTGGTACTGACCTATGGTGAGTATGCTGGACGCTGTGCCTGACCTGACGCCCTGGACGTCACCAGGCAGACTTCCCTCCGGCTGAAAGAAACAAACAGAGAACACTGTACCACGCATGTTGTCAAGTCTCCCCTTTGTCCCTGTCGAAATGCGACACTCACCATTTTCGAAACACCTTCGACGAAAACTTTTAACTTTTGACTCGGTTGTTGAAATATTAACCCCACACGGAAAAACCTTGCAAGTCTTCAACGTGTGTACATGTGCTCGCTTTCCTGCACTCCAACTCGGTCCCGCTACACACAATGCATGAAACTTGGCAGCCATTACCTCGCGCAAAACGTTGCACAAATCCCGTGTACGCCCTTAAGACGCGCAGATTCTAATCCGAGCAAAGCAAACCTGGATGGATCTGACTCACGTCTCTATGCAGGTCGAGCCCGAGCACAACTGACACTGGGAAATCACGTCAATGGTTGAGGCCAACGCCCGAACAAACACAAAATAACCATCCAGGGAGCGGAACGCACAGATATTTTCCAAAAGCTTCTCTGATAGATAAAGCGTGCAGAGATGAAGCGGGAATTCCGAGATCTATCTGTGGACGCGCCGCCATCTCTTGGAGCACGCTCCACTGGTTCTATAGCACAGTCGCTACTGCGCTGCCGTCCTCGCCTCGCGGATGGATTCTCGTGTAATTGGCAGCATCTGCCGTGCAGAAAGGCTACATCACGATTTGGTGCAAAAAAGGCCTGAGATTGCAGCCAAACTGATCTGTCTACGCACGACAAAACCTTGGGTCGTGTCTGGTGAGACACGTTCTTCGTTAGATCTGTCGAATGGTTTAACTCTCCATAAGCCGTCTGAGCAGAACTGGCTTGGATTCACGACCGCACCTCACCGAGACAGCAAACACGGAGCCACCAGTAAACATGCAGAACTTACAAGTGGGCCTGGTTGTTGTTGCCTTGACAGTCAACAGAATAATCAAACAGTGACGCACGCACGCTGTCAGCTGTTCAACGTGACGACCCTGGAACTTCGTGGGTCTTTCTGTCCAGGGACCGGCTGTGCTCAACTCCAGGCTCCGATGACGTCATCACAGGAACCGGGATGGGTCTGGATCCCTGGACTCAGACCGGAAGTCCTGGACCGATCCAGTGACCTGCAGACTCACCAGACTCAGGTTTGTTGAGCCGAGAATAAATATCGTCCCAGAAAAAAAAACTTCGTTTGTTGTTTTCTGCCTTCCTAACAAACACCCGCATTGCGCAAGATAGAGCTTGGGAACCAGGTAAGGCAACACCGCCCCAAAGTCCACCTCATATATAAATGACCGAGATCTTTCACCTCTCAAAGCAGTGAAGCAAACAGCTCGAGAATCAGTTACATCACAACAAACCGTTCATGTTTCTGCAGGCCCATAGCGTTGTTATTTTTCACCAAATCAAAATAGGACACGACCATCTATGGCAACCAACAGCAAAACATTGAAAACGAGGCGTTCGTTCCAAGATGGCTGCCCGTGTTTTTCTCCAAGTCCTTTCACCATTTCTGCAACCAAGTCAACCAGACCTTGCTCTTAACCCTCATGTGCTCTTGACCCTTCCACCCGCGCCCTTCTCGCGTCCGGCTGCAGGGTGCCAGGCCCCGCCCCGCCCCACCGGACGCGGACGCAACTGCGGCTCTGCAGGTTCTTCTGCAGGCTCTTGACCTTTGAGAAGCGCAACGCTTGTTTACCTCCACACAAACATCTTGTACTCGTTAAACTTCCTCATGAAATGCGAAGACTGTCTACTTTGTGGCCAAAACCCAAACTCGTCCCTTTCCCAATGGAAACCGAAAGGACAAGTTGAAAACGCGTTGACGCAATTTGGTTACATCATGCCGTGATTTTGTAAATCGACACATTTGGTCATTTGCAACGTTACCCTGAGTAGCACTTACCATCTCTTGTGGAAATGTCTTCCAAAACAGACACTGTGCATGCGTGAAGCCTGCGGACCAATCAGGAGCTGGCAGGCCTCGGGCTCCAGCGTGGTGTGATGTAGATCTAGATCTACGTGCCTCACATGCACGCACTCACAGGCCAAAACAGACAAAGATTCCAAAATGACCCACGCCTGGATTCACACGCATCAAAACACTGGAGAGTGGCAATTCTGGACTCTACTCGCCAAACAACGAAAGCTCCTGTGCGGACATACAGCGCTTGCAGGACGAAGGGTTGGCCCTCAGCAGGCGCGCGGCAAGGTGACAGGTACATCCGGTCACGCTCAATTTGGAGACTTTTGCTCTGAGTTTAGTCCGGATTGAGGGAGGACAACACCGCGGATTCAACAAGGCACTGCTGAGGACAGCAACATTTGACTGCAGAAAACATCCATGGAGAGATTGAAGAAGCGGTAAGTCCGAAGAGACAGTGAAAAGTTGCCATGCATCCTCAGGTGCAACAAGTGCAACAGTAGATCAGGTCTTCAAAACAAACGCTTTCGGGCATTTTCCAGCAGGCATGATCAGCAAAAAGCTGCAAGCGGACTCTTTGTAGAATTCACTCAGACCAGATCTACGAGGGCTTTGATGAAGGGATGGTTGAACGAAAAGTTCTTTGGAGTTCAAGTGAGATTATGTGGATGAAAACGAGAGTTCGCGATGACTGAGCTTCCAGATGTTCTCACTGCTGAGACTTCACATTTTTCGAAGACCAAACTGATGAACTTGGAGGCAAGTTGAACTGTTTGTTTTCTTCACGAAGTCCCTGATTTCCACTGACCACGAAAACAGTCAACACCCTGCCTCCCTCGGATCGTGGTGCCACCATGTCAAAACTGTTCCAAACAAATGCCAAAACATCAAAACAATCTGTAAAAAAGACATTTGGACGTCTCTGTTTGTTTGTTTGTTTGTGTGTGTGTGTGTGTGTGTGCGTCTGTGTGTGTGGTGTGTATATATATATATATATATATATATATATATGTGTGTGTGTGTGTGTGTGTGTCGGAAGCTCGCGAATTTGACGCCTTTTGAGTTGTCTGCAAACCTGTGCGCAGCACAATTGAAAGACTCAGTGAAAAGCAGACAGTCTCCAACGATAGTTTACGAATTTGGGTGAAAATTTCGTCAATAGGCTTCCTTGTCGCAGAAAACCTCCAGGATCACCCACTGAATCCCCCGCAAATATCCACAGTGCCCAAAGACAGATGTTCGCCAACAAACAAATCGGGAAGAACAACATCCCACACTCAGTGCAGAGAAGAGAAGAGAATTTCTCACCACGCCGTACGACACAAATTTTGTGACAGTCGAGGTGCTTTGCATCGAGACTGGAACAAATTTTTGACTCTGAATTGGGGGAACAGTGTTCGCACCTCTCGCGTGAAACCCTGTTTGTCTCTCTTCTTCCACTGGCACAACTCAACTCTTGAAACTCGACCCTGAAGTTTTGTCTCCATTTCAGATTGCTGTGGCCTGACCTTGCTCAACAAAATTTTCTCGAACAACTCACGGTGAAGCTGATGCGTCGGGTTGATGTGTGACGAGCATGCGACGTGTGACGTGTGATGTGCGACATGCGACGTGCGACTGAATCCAAGCTGCTTCTTGGTAGACAACCCCCTTTGCACCACAAAAGGCGCACCTCACAAATGCTCAAAACTGTTTTGCCAGAATACGGTGCAAGTGTCTGCCCTGATCGTCACGTGTGAAAGGGTTGTGCAACACGAGTGTTCTTTGTTTGTAAAATGTCAGTTTGTCAGCAAAAACAAATTCCCCTGTTTCCAACACACATGTGTAAATGTTTCTGGTTTTGTCGTGGGTTGAGACCACGAGCGGACCCGGGGGGTTGGGAGCGCGCCTTCTGACCCGCGAGAAAGAATCGCCTGTTATTCCTCGTTGCAGGCGAAACGTTTCTACAGTTAAAATCGAGCCCCACAAAAGGGATCGAGCCACTCCGGACCAGATCCTGGATCAACTCCTGGAGATGTTCGTGGATGTGCAAATTTTCTGGACAATTGTCCCATTGTTCGTATCATTTGTCTGGAAAACCCAACCCAAACCGAGAACACCTCAATGTGGTCGTATTTCGTCTGATTTGTCTTTGAGTTTTTGGGGGATTCTTTTTTCACATTTTGCTTCCATGTGGTCAGTCGAGCAAATTTTATGAAACCTCATCAAATTTTGATGTTGACTCATCTTCATTTTAATAAAGTCTCAAACTTGTTCTCTCTCCGCCCGGGTGTTCGTCACAAACTTCGCTGACACTGACAGATCTTTTGCTGACTTCGAAGGCCGACGAAGCTTCAACCTTCAAAAATTTCAGAGCGCACGGATACGTGCTCACGTAGGCACGTTCGCACACACATGCACACACGCACACACGCACTTGCGTACACACATGCACACACGCACACACGCACTTGCGTACACACATGCACACACACACACACACACACACACACACACAACTGTTTCGACCTTCAGTCAAGCTATTTCTCCACCTTTGGTCAGATCAGCAACAAAATCGCACCAAAATTGTGGCAATCTGAAGCCTGAAGTACCTTGTGGTTCAGCCTGCGACCAACATGATCACAGCACTGAACGACTGAGACTCAAATGGAACAATCTCACAAACAATGAACCCTCCAACGGCGCTCGAATCCACAATGGACTGACCCGTCAAAGCAATGCGTCCACATCAGAAAGGAACTGAATTCGAGACCACAACAGTACAACTTGCAATTGTGCACACCTGCCCAGCAAACCCACTTCAGGTGCAAAACGAGCTCACTGCATTTTGGTGCCTCCCAAAAGGTGTGTGTATGTGTGTGTGTGTGTGTGTGTGTGTGTGTGTATGCGTGTGCGTGTATGTGTGTGAACTCACCGGAGCGAAGACGTCGTCGCTGCCGCCGCTGGAGTAGCCTGTCGTCGAGCTCTCTCTGCGGCTGCGCTCGTTTCTGTCGGAGCCGAGGCTCGCGATGCTTCTCGCGTGGAGTAAGGGCCCCGGGGCCGGAGCGGCCGGGGCGGGGGCCGCCGGGAGGAGGGGGGCCGGGGAAGGGGCGGCGGGGGGCAGAGCGGACGGGACGGCTTGGGCCGGGGTGACTGGGAGGAAGGTCGCCGGCGAGGGGGCGGCCGTTGACGGGGCTGCCGGGAGAAGTGGGGATGGGGCGGCGGGGACCGTGGGCGCCGGTGACGGGACCGACTGACCCGCTGGGCGTGCTGGGGAATAGCAGGCTGGTGTACCGCAAGACGAGTGCATTGGAACCATGGATTGTGCGGAGTTTGCTTGCGGTGGGTACGAGGGGGAAACGCTGGCCGCGACGGAGCGCGACGACAGCGGCGCTGAGGGAGCCGACGCCGGGGCGAAGACCCCGGCGCTCGCTGACGGCAGCTGCGGCTGTGGGCCCCAGCACTCCGCCTGCTGCGATCCTGGCCGAGGCCCGGCAGGGCATGGTCCAACCCCCGCTGCCGCGAACGAAGCGGTGAAGGACGGGAGGCGCTGTGCGCTGCCGTCGCTCTGGCTCCTCACGCCGCGGAACTGTCCCCCGTGCGCCCGCAGAGAGTTCTCCGCAGCGGCGAATTGGCTCTGCATCACCGAGATGCCCTGCCGGCTTCGTTCCTCGGCTGAGATGTCGAGGCCCTCGAAGCCGATGTCCACGGCGAGGGGCGGACGGGCGGCGCCGGGCGCAGGGCCCCGCGTCCCGGGGCGAGTCTCGGAGTCCGCCCGCAGCACAGCCTGGTTCTCAGTCGGAAGAGTCATCATGAAGCCCTCGTGAGGTCGATGTGCGAATCTGCAGCTCTGCAGAGGAGACGGTCAACAGCATGGAAAATTACTTTTTAGAAAACGTTGCGTCCATGCGCGTGTGTGTGCGTGCATGTGTGTGTGGAATAAGAGCGAAAGCCTGGGCCCCCTCCCTGACTCTTGAAAAGAAATTTTCACCGCTTCTTTCATTCGCATCGTGAGGCGGAATATTTTTTGTTTGATTGTTATGTCAATATTTTGGAAATCTATCCCCTTCCTCAATCTCAATCACAATGCCTCAAACTCTTCACAAACAGTGAAAGATGAACCGTTTATTCAAACAGACACAAGAAGTTTCACCCCGTAGCCAGCCCCTCCTCTGTCAAATGAACTGAAGACCAGAGGAAACCGCTGCTCACGTGCAGAATCCGTGGGTGAAACGAACCGTTGTTCCTGCACAACCCGTGCGTCTGACGCAACGCCCATTCCCGACCACACACGCATACCCACATCCACACGCACAATGTCCTTGGTTTTACATCAACCAAACTGCTTGACCCTCCACACCAACTCACGCACACTCACGCACGCCCCACATAAACACACGCACCATATTCTCAGCCTGCGTTTGCATCTGAACACAACCTGTATCGTTCACAGACTCAAGTTCGAGTTCCTCGCCCCCCGAACTCTCCAACGATCCGAACCTGGGGGGAATCACCGACCACGCTTCAGCGCTCTGAGTTTCGCACTGAGCCCCACGCGGTGCGTCCCTCACATGGGAATCCCAACTCCGACACACCTCAAATCTGTCCACCACACATCAACCTGAAACTCACTGACCGCGAACCGTGCAGCAATTCCCCGAAGTCTGACGGACGAATGCGAAGCTCGTATTTCGCGCAGGTTCCTGGGCCGGTGGTGGTTCCCCAAGCGGTGTGATTCGCTGGCGATGATGAAGACAAGTGAATACGGCACGCAACACTCATTGAATATCTCAACTATTCAGATTCATGCTCATTACAGCCAGAAAGTTTGGATGTTCCAAACCAGGGGGCGCTTCGGGTCAAATAACCATGGATTCAAGGAGTGGCCGCCGCCTCAGACGAGGTATGAGTTTTCCGAACAAAGTCCAACGCAATAAAGGTTTGTGGGTACGCACCCTGTTCGAGAAAGGAACGCGATGGGTATATGGAGTGTTTGATCAGCTTTGCGCCCTGAGTCACGAGTCATACCAACGCGGACACGTGATCACGTGACCCAGTGGGTCCTGGGTGGTCCAGCCGCCGTGATGGTTTCTGTCACAGCAAGAACGTGCAAGAGGGACCATCCCCTTGTTCGATTTGTTTCCTTCTGTTTCCGTCGTGCATTGCGGTCTGGCACTTGCTGGAAGCAACGACGATGCACCATGCACGCTGAGCCACAACTTATGGCGCAACCAGTGTGGAGGCAAGAAATGACGCAGTCGCCTTTTGCCTCCTCTGAGACGCAATGCCAAGAAAGAGTGAATCAGAGCCCGGCAGTGATACAGGCAGAAAGCTGACTGCGAGCTACACCCTAACTAGTCCCAGCCCTTGTTCCACCGATCGGCGAGTATACATGTCGCACCGGTTCTGCAGCCGCCACAGTCGCACCGGTTCTGCAGCCGCCAGCGAAGACGCAGTTTCCCTCAGCCGTGACGCCCTCAGTCAGGTTCTGCTTCAGTGCGGCCGCCGGCATGGAGCCTCAGACCATTCGCGGAGCAGCGTTAAGTGCAGGCAGCGCTGCGATTTCAGACACCGCGTGTGTGAGGGCTGTGCCTCCGCCTGGCACGGAGTGAGCCAAGATAAAGTGAAACAGGTCTAGCGACTCTTCACATGAGTCATCCCTGAATTGAAAACGACCAACCTTGTTTGGCAACACGTTGAAATGAACCAAATTTTCTCACATCAAGCAGGACCTGAACCAGAGCAGACCCTGAGGGTCCGAGTTCCACCCCCCGAACAAAAATCGACAACAACCATGCCAGTGCAGCAGGTGCAAACATTTTCCTTACTGCTGTTTCAATGTTTATATTCTCAAAGGGGTGAGGGTCCCCTTCTGCCCAGGTCCTGGATCTGGCCGTGGGAGTCCGAAGGGTTGAGCTATTCCCGACCACCTGCCTCGCACAGCTCGAGATTACAAGTTTTTTACATCGTTGAACTGGCCAAAAGTGAAAGTCACTTTCCAAAATCTTGTTCAATTTTAGAATATCTGAATGATGCAGGTTCTAAAAATGGAAGCACTTTCCGCTGAAGAAGCAAAAACCATTGCACAAATGCACCTGCATCGGAGGTAAATCAGCCGGCACATGCAGACTGCACGTGACTTGGAGGAGCGGCGCATTGGGACGCTGAGGTCAGAGCCGGTGCAGGGCTCCAGTCGCGCAAGGACTCAGGACCCGAGCCCTACTGAACCCCCTTCACAAAAAGTGCCCACTTATTTTGCCATTCAATCCTCAGGGTACCCAGTAGGCTCAGCCACCCTGTCCATAAAAGAAGATCCTTTGCCCCAAATTTATGAAGTCAGCAAAAAAACTTTCCTTTTCGTTGCATCGTGCGTTATTCCACAGCTCAACTTCATTCGAATTGAACTTTTCTCAACACTTCTCTGAGCGCTTTGGGTTTCAAAGATTCGCTCCATACGAAGCGAAATGTCAAGATTTGTGCGCATTGTTCCTGAGGTTATTTCCCATTTTCGGGTTCTCTCCAAATCCCGTGCGCACGTGTTCCCTCCGGTAAGTGGTGATCTCTGATTGGCTGAGGCATGAGTTACGTTCTGGAAAGTACCTCAGTAAAACTCACTCATTGAGCAAACAAGAGCAGCGGTGGGAGCGGCCTGAGGCCTTTTGTGTCTGCATCTTTGTTCACTGTTCGTCTCGTGATAAATTTAGAAACATTTCAAATCTCTGAGGGCACACCGAGAGGGGGGCCGCCGCTTCAGAAAGAATTTGGATCCCAGTGAAAAACAACATGCGAAAACAAAGCGAACAGATGTGGCGGCGCAAAACAGTTTTGATATCAGACCCAGCAGGGACAACAAATTTCCAGCGGGTCTGGGTGCGGACACAGATGGTGGATCCGGTGGCCAAATTTCAAACGTTTGAAAAGTGCACAAAACAGGGGTGTTCACCTACGTTGAGAGGAGTCAGGAGTCCAGGCCCACAGGTCCCCAAGATCTGAAGCTGCTGAAAGCCATCCACGCAGACAGAAAACAATGGCCACTATGACTACAATCGGTATCCACGATCCACACAACAACAAACAACACGACCGCCGCTTGACACAGATCGTCCCACACGTTATCTCGACTCCTGGTCAGCTGGAGGCGCCGTGATGCCCTGATTGCGCCCAGGTCAACAGCGGTGACCAGGAGCCGTCGTGAAAATGCCTTCCGTGCCCTGCTCACAGGATCGGATCCTGGTGCCTGTTGGAGCCACCCCGCCCAAAAGCGCCAAACAGAAATCAACGGCCCTGATTGTACAACAACGTTTCGATGTTAATTTCTTTGTGTCTTCCAAGTTACAAACAAGCACTCCTTGTGGGCTTGACAAACGATTGATCACAAAATGGCATTCTAGGTTTGTGGAGGTCGAATCGTCAATTTTCTGTCCAGACAAATCAAACTATTTCACTGCCCTCAAAGGGTTAAAGTTCTTCTGTATGCCGCAATTTGTGCCTCAGTCATAAAATGCTGGCTGGGAAGAGGGGAACCAGGAATGGGGCAAGGAACAGTAAGGGTCTGGCCCCCCACGGAGGCCCAATCTCCAACCTGGGAAATCGAACTCGTACACTAAAAACGCAAGGCCCGTCCATAAAGTTGCGGTTCCTAGTCACGTTCACCGCACCCTTTGGGGGTCGGTCTCGTGACTTTTTCTGCGGAACACACCTTCCGGAAGAATTTCGTCTGGGAATCAGGGGACCAAGTCCCTTTGGATTCGCTGCAGGATACGGCTTTTCCTGTTTTACCTGCAGTTGCGGCTGCGTCTTCAGTTGCCTTGTCGTCTCCATGGTCCTCCAGAAGAGCAGATGCCTCAGGATGCTTTCACAACACAATGTTCAGGTTCCGTTTGACGCTGGTCTGCTGCACCTTGATCTGGTTTCCTTCTCCCTGACTTCTGGATTCTCTGAGGTCTGGTTTCTTGGTCCTGCTGTCTGCTGCAGTCTCGAGTAATTTTAGCAGGGTCCAGTTGCTTCCTTTATACCGATAAAGGCGCGCATCTGTGGCACCCTGCTATCTGGGTCCAGTATCCCACGCTCCCACGGGTCGTGGTCGTGGTCCACACACGCACCGCCAGCACAGAAACCCAATTCAAACGCCTTTTATTTCCATCTCGTAAAATTGAATTGTCCTATTGTTCAAACAGCTACTTTATCCACCAAGGCAATCCGAGATATTTCACCTGTTATCAACACTCCGAATCACACCTGGAAAAATTTTCTTCTTATTTCTTCGTTCTGACAAAACTCGTATTCGTTGGATTGCTTTGACTTCAGACTCCCAATATGAACACACAATCACATTTGCTTTTCAAAAACAAACGGTTTGGACCTTCAAAACTTCGTTCGCGCAATCAGGTGCACAAAAAGTGTCTTTCAAAACTTGTTCACCTTTTCCAGTTTCGTCCCTACACTCAGACCAAGTTTGTGTGGTCCGGATTCATTCAACGTTATTCACAGAAACAGCAGAATTTTGTTTTTGAAATTCCAATGCGAGATTGTGTAATTGTGCGCTCTTGTGTCCATCAACTCACTGTGTGTGCGACACTCTCTTGAGATACGAACCGAATGACTGATAAGGAAAAAGACACCACAGCAATACTGGTTCAATTGTGCTGACCCGCCAAGAACTGCGAAAGATCGAGCGTGGTGCCATGACTTCACTCCCCATATAATTTGATTCAAAACAAACAGACCGAGCTCATCCCCGTCACGCAGTGGTCAGTTTGCGGAAGATTTTGAAAGGTGAGATCTAACTGTCACAGAAAGAAAAACCCATATGTGCGGCCAAGTTTGATGTCACTCCTCCTCTACAGGCACGCTCCGAATCGGCGGCCTGTGTCACCAATCCACCTCCCGTTCCTTACAGTTTATCCGGAACGCAGATCACAAAACTGTACGTTGAAACCGCAAAAATCAAGCACAAAACTGTGCATGTTTTGGTCCAGCTGACAAGACTTGAAATGGTCTGATCAAGTAGTTGTGCGACTTGCGAATCAAATGAAGCGGACCGAACGTGCCTCTCGTCCACGGAAGCCCTCAGGTGGCCGTCTCCACAGCAACAAATTTACTGTGGTTTTTTGGCGAGAAAACTCGGCTGGGAATTTCTCGGGGAAGTTTCTAGGATTGTCGCTGTGATAATCTGTGCTCCGCGGGTCGCAGCGCTGAGTTGTGCGGGCAGCGAGCGAGCGAGCGAGCGACTCAGCGCTGCGGGGAGACGAGGCGTGACGAAGCGTCGCTGCGTCGCGCTCAGGCTGCTGGGCACAGTGCCTGCTGTGTGTGTGTGTGTGTGTGTGTGTGTGTGTGTGCGCGTGTGTGTGCGTGTGTTGCACACCAGTGAGTGTGTGTGCGTGTGGAGTTTGTGTGTGAGTGTGTGCATGTGTGCGTGCGTGCGTGCACTTTACGTGTGCATGTGTGCGTGCGTGTGAGTGTTCTTCAAGAAACACTGGTTGACGTCTGTTGGAGTTGATCATGTCAAGATAATTTCATGTCAAATGAAAAACAAATTTCAAAAGAATTTTATATTGAATCCACTCTGAAAACAGACGCAACATTTGAAACAAAATCCAAAGCGTTCACCCGACCAGTTGTGACGAAAACACGTCAAAATGTGAACCACAGAAACGACAATTTTGAGAAGTCCTTCGTTATCATCAAGGCGGAACAAAAAATATTGCGCACTGATAACTTCATTATGTAAATCAGAACAGCGCGTGAGTCGTGAACGGCACAACGAGGCATATTTGGCACTTGGGAAACATGTGCAAAATACGAAGATATAACTTCAGGAAAAGTTTAGCGGACAGCAAACCAAACTTTGATCATCCTTGGCAAACAAGTGACAATTTGCGCCAAGACGGTTTTCCAGGTTTTCTCGAGGGTTTGGTATGGGGGAAAACTCCTATGCATGGGGACTTCACACCAAATGTGAAACTTGAGACAGACCCAGGATTTGACCAGGGGAACGTGACCCATCAATCGGGCGAAAACCGACCACTTTTGGAAACATTTTACAAAGTACTTGAGAAAATGAAAGTACCGTGTGTGGTGCAATCACACGGAGGATGGCGTCAGAATCTATTTTTGGAAGTCACGGTGACCTGAACGCTTTTCCTCGGAAGAAACCTCATAAAATTACAAGTTGAGTTGAGTCTGTTGAGTTTCAACGCATCAGTCACATTGAGCTTTCTCCTTTGTCCTCAAGAATGTTGGTTTCAGATGAAGATTTGTGATTTGTGATTTCTGAACAGAAGGGGGGCTTGCTCAGTGTTACTACGGTGCGAACTGCAAACCCAACCCTTGGTCCAAGAACAACCTCGGAACCAAGGCGCTAGTGGCCGTACATGCGTCGATCGTTCAGATGGAACTGCAGGCTGCAGACAACGGAAAACAGAATACTGCACGGGTCAAAAACTACAGCACACTCATCCAGCTGACGAATTTGAGTAGTAGGGTCTATCTCGAAACTGACGGACAGATCCTGTTTCTGTATCTGGCTGATTTACGAGAGAAGGACACGAGGAATCTGCCGCGCTGCTGTTTCCGCGTGTTCCGAACGGTCATTCTACCACTCTGCGATCTCTAAACATGTCGTACGAGCTCGTATCATGGTAGAAATGGGTTCTCACCCCACAAAAAAGTTCCTGTTCAATCACACAACTCCTTTCTCGACGAAAGGTCTCGAAAAGTCATTGTGTGATTTCAGAGGAACCTTTTTTGTGCAGTGTGAGAACCCTGTCCTCCTCCACTGTACATGCAGGCCACACTGAACACTGAAGAACCAGAAAAGTTCTTTTCACACTTTCTCAAGCGCGCACGAACTTTTTTTCTGTTGTCCAGTCTGGATGTCTTGGAAATTAAGGACTCCTGTGGCGAGAGCGTGCATGAGTTGCGCGAAGTCAGATCGCCCTGGGAAAGCTGTAGCCGCTTGGAACAAGCGAGAAACTTCACAAAGCGTCAATGTCTTCGTCCGCTGTCCGTTTGCCTCAGTCAGTGACGAAACAAATAATCTCAAATTCGAAGGAATCTTGTGCAAATTGCACATAGATGTCAACTCCGAGGCTGGACCTTCTGGAAATCAACTTGAAAAATGAACGCAAGTACAGACTTACCGAATTAATAGCTGTGGAGTTGCAATGTAAAGCGTTCACTGCTTCCACGACGCTGAGTCCTGCAACACTAATCGTCTTGACAACGCTCCTCAGTCCCTTTCGAAAATACTTGGCGACAAGGAAGGTTTGATCTGATGAATCTGCCCCTGCAGCTGCCCCTAGCCCGTTAATGCGAAAACACGTGACTTCCGTCTGCACATGACCAGGCACGGGCAAGCAAGAACACTGCAGTTTGTATCAGGCAGACGCCACGCGTGATGTCTTAGAACGGATCCAAGGGGAGGGGCCCAAAAACTCCCGTCAAAATTTGTTTTGTGCGTTGGCGCAACTTAGTTTCCCTTTCACTTTGCTTTTCAAAGTTTGCAAGTTGGAGTTGCACCGCCAAGGGAGACTGACCCCCCTTTGACCTGGATGCTGGAGTCGCAGCTTCTCCCTCCCGGGACACAACCACCATTTTTTATGGGAATCTGCATTGATGACGCACCTGGACCTTGCACAACGCGTGCCTTGAACGTATCACTGACGTTGGACTGCGGGCCCCACGTGCAACGCAAAGCTGTGTTAATTGTGTAAGACACGTGAAAACGTTTGTTTCTGTTTGCCACACGCACGATCAGACCGAAAAAGTTCTCACTTCAATGAAAAATGACAGAAATTGGTTTCTTTGAGTGGGGGCGGGGTTCCACGTGAAAATTCTGTGTTTCAAACTTTGTTCCACGCAACGCAGAGCTGTTCGATTTCTCTTCACAACCTGCAGCGCAGCTGTTTGACGTCAATCGGTCGTTTGTGGCGACTACGATGCGACAATCGCACTGTGATCCCTTTCGGTGAAAAATGTCGGGTCTTCCGTCGAGGTTCCTTCAATTTTGTTCACAAGTTTGTCATGTCCGCGAATCTTCACTCGAATCGGCGTTCAATTCAATTGAGCGATGAAGAACGCTGAACATGGGGACTGACAGAATCTTCTTGACAGAAACTCGTTTTTGTTGTCAAGTTTATCCTGAACAACCGGCTCACAACATTGAATCAACTCGAGTTGTGCGCAGACGACCTTTGCTCTGCATGCGCAGGCATTGCGTTCTGAGTACTAACTTGCAGACCTGTGAGCGAACTCAAAAAAGATGAGCTCTTTCCTGCTGAACCACAGAAGAACACATTCGGAGGTGTTCGGAACCACTCCAACCTTACCTACAGAGTCCGGTCTCTTCTGAACTCAGAGCGTCTTCTTCCCTTATTAGGCGATGCCAAAGGCAGAGCTCTACGAGTCCTGCGCCATTTTGAAACGCAGTTCTCAGAAACCGTGGTTCACTCACGTGACCAGATACCTGGGTGACCTGCTTTACCTGGGCGTTGTTACAACCAGCCAACTCAGCAGTTTTGGACTTTTTTCACTTGATTCAGGAGAATACAGCAATCTATGTTTTGAAGTCATATTTGCACACGAAGTGTCTCCGAGAGACAAACTCAAAACTGAATCACCAAATTTGGTAATGTCGTCTCCATGGTACCAATTGGATGGTTGCGCACGGCAACATCGCAGAACCCGCATCCGCTCAGTCACTTCCGGTCCCAGAGATCAGCGATTGTCTCGTGCGTCTAATCAAAACTTCACAGCAGAAATGGTTCAATTATTTGTTCCGAGAATTCCTCTTTTTGTTGCGTGCGGAAATTCTGCAACGGTTTTGTGTGTGCATCACGTGAACGCATTTGCGTCACTGTCCTGCTGACTGCATTGTTTGCAGGAAGCAGTCAACGAAAACACAAATAAACTTAACCAGCTCTGTATCCAGGGGATCTAGACCCTGTGTTTGATGTCCTTGTCATCTCTCGAACTTGGTCTCAAGATTGCTGGTTGTGCTCAGCACATCGATCAGTGAAGACAAACTCGACAAGTGGATTCGGAAATCTCTTCTCAAGCGGTGACTTCAGACAGAAGAACCGGAACTCGCCCTTCCGGTTGTTGGACACCGGGAACCGCAGGCCGGTGTCACACCGGAAGCGCCTTGCACGGTATCAACGTACACGCCAGCAGACGTGACAACGCTGCTGTCCTTTGACCAGTTTTTCAGCGCCGTCTTTGCGTCTGTTTTCGCAGACTGGCAGGCGCGCCACGCTGGCGTGCGCAACATGAAACAGGCTCCACAGCGCGCGACCGCGTCGTCCCGTGCGACGCAGCGTCTCCAGGCACGTCACGCACGGCGCATCCAGTGTGAAACAGGCGGCTTGGTTGGTTGTGTCGCACCTGCCATTTTGCAGTGCGCGCGGGCCTCTCACCTTATCTCCGACTGGTTTGATGTGCATCTCTGCAGTGTTTTTATCGTGAGGGTTTCCTCTTCAACTCTGACAGCCTGTCATCATTTGTCTTTCTCGTGCAGGTCCTGAGCTCTTGAGTTCAAATCACGGGGCGCGCTCTTTTATCTGCCCTGCACCCCGCACACTCACCCATGCCGTATCTCTACAGCTGGACACAATGAACCTGAGAACGTGCTCCGCATGGCGAAGAAGAAAGGCGAATGTTGCAGGGCGTACATCCTCACGCCCAGGGTTTGCGAGGCCCAACCCTGGTTTCGCTGTCTGTCAATGCAAGGGGAATAGATCTAACGACCTCAGCCAACCAGGTTGTCCCCTACACCTACGGACGTACAAAGCACAAAACGCGGTAAGCTGCCAAATAACCTCTCGGGGTCATCGATCAAGGTTCGTTTCGTACGTGCTCGTCTTGCTTGATGTGAACAGGACACACGGCTGGGCAAAATCTGTCTGAAGTTCCTCACGAAGTACGTTCATGAGGCTCCGAATCTTTCTGCTCAGACGTCTTGTCATCCAGGTCATGGAATCTGGATCATCTGCCCCGGAATGAAGCTGTCTTGAGGAAAGACCTCATCCAGAAGGGCTCACGGGGTCTGGACCTCTAGATCCCCAACACAAAAGTCCCCACTCTGCCTGAAAAATAACCGAGGAAGAGTTTGTCTCACCCCCTGGCTTACCAAGGCTCGGGCCCCGGATCTGAAGTCTACATGTATTCGACGGAGGGACCAGAAAGAGAGAGATGCACAGTGCCACACAGGAGGAGACGCGAGATGGAGAAGCGAATCTGTCGGTCTTTTCCCAGGTTCCTCACGTTTTGGTGCTCGGATGAATCAGGCACTTCATGCTACAGGGGCACCATTTGTTGTGTTCTGCGGACAAATGCTGTCCTATTCAGACGCTTGCAGAATCTTTATTCTCGCTGTTCATTGAAACGGCGAATTCGTGGTCCTGGTCTGCAGGTGTCAGCTCGAGATGTTTTGGTGCCCGACCTGCACAGGGCTCTAGTCAGGAGCGTCCCCAGGTGAACGCTCGAGACGGCACTGCACGGCCGTGGATGCAGGACAAGAGCCCTGCATCTCTGGGACGATTTTCCAGCACGTCTGGCTCGGGGACAAGCATTCCATATAGAAAAACAAGCGGTGTTGCACCAACCTCCAATTGTTCCAGAAAACCTTGCGTCACCTGCTGTTTGCGGCAAATTCCAGTCGTGCATTCATTCATGCAGACCTCACGACTGCAGTTAAAGCCGGTCGGAAGGAACTGGGGTGGAACTCGCAGCCTCACGCCACGTCCCTCACGCCTCACTTATGCAGGACAACAAAAGACAGAAATAGAACAACAACAAAATTTCCCTTTTGCGCAATGACGGAGCACTTTTTGGCCAGGCATGAAATTCGCATCACTAAAAAGTGAACACAATGCTGTTCTCGAGCAGAACCCCAGGGGCCCAGGGACTTCCCACCAATCCCTGAGTTTCGGTGCTCCAAAGGCCCAACACTGCTCTATCTCTGGCCTGCGTTTCATCATGGGGTAGATCTGTTGTGGGTCGTATGGACACTTGTACATTTGACCAACTTCCGGAACTTCCAGATCAAGGTGCCTCGGGGACCCGCCCCTCCTGACTGCCTCAGTTTAGTTCACCTGATTCTGTTCCATACGTGCGCAACACTTCTGTCTTTCTTGTGCCGTTTTGGTGATTTGAGGTGGGTTGCACGATTTGGGCTCAAATGAGACAATTCGGTGTGAGCCAAATCAAAGCACCTTTCAGCAGCATCTTCCAAAAGTATGTGTACAGCAGTTTCATGGTCAAGATAAGAATTGATTTGGGATCTTTTGGGCTCTTTTGGTTCATTTTGGTTTGGGATAATGTGCAAGGAAGGAATATATCAAATTTGAATTTTTGGGTTTCTGAGGTCAAAAAGGTCAAATTTGGAAGTGTGGAAAAAATAGGGTGTGAATGCAGAAATGTCTCTGTATCTCAGAAGGCATAAATATTTGGTGAAAGAAGTATGCTGATGAAATGTAGTATATTGTATGGGGGTTTGAGAGGTTGCATTCGATTTTTGATTTTTGAAAATTTTTATGTGGTTTTTAGGTGGGGCTAAAGATTGGGTTGAAAAGTCATTTTTCATAGAAAATTTAAAAATGGATACTGGGTAATTCTTTTGGTTGATATATGGATATTGTGAAAAAATGTGTAAAAGTTCCATTTGGTCAAATTTGTTTCATTTGGGTGTGTGCTAAATGAGTTCCCAAGTTGTGAATATTGAGTGAAAAAAGTAAGAATTTTGACAAATTGTGACCCAAATCAGAGCAAGCCAAATCAGAGTGAGCCAAATCAGAGCAAGCCAAATCAGAGCAAGCCAAATCAGAGGATCTGAAATGTCCTCAAATCACCGCGAGCTCCATGGAGCTATTTTTTCATGCAGACCCTTTCAACATCAAAGTCGGGCCTTGGTCAGATCCGGGATGCCCCTCTGATCCAGTGTGGCTCCGTGGTGGAAACATGACATGCAAACTGTTCCAACTTTTTAGTCTCTCAATCAGTCCATCTCACAATTCATAAAAAAAGTTCGACTTCAGATCGCGTGATCTTATGACAGCATCGTAAATTACACAAGTCACAAACAACATACCTCAGAAGCAAGCCGTGTCCCAGAAACCAGCCCTGTGTTCGGAACGTCCAGCGTCAGCACTTATTGGCAAAAACTTTACCTCCTGGTTCGCAAAAGAGCCCAATAACCACGGCATTCCCCATGTACCAGCGCTGAACACATCACTCCTATCAAGTCTACACTTGCACTCGGCTGCCCATCCTCTCAAACATACAAAACCGGTTCGCTCAGGAAGCGAAACGTCCCATAGTAGACCGAGCTATATGAAAAAGTTGCGCATCGTGCCCTTTGGCCAGATTCGCAAACAGAAAGTGCAATGGGACGGTTTTTGTCGGTCAATGTACGCGTGTACTCGAGTACTCAGTGCCACAAAAAGTGCGTGTTCTTGGGAAATGATGCGTCAGACACAGAATTTATAGCGCTCCATACAGAGTTTTGTGTTGACCTATGCGACGCTGTGGGGCTGGTTCACACTGCCTGTGTCGTGTCCCTGAATCAAACTGGTGACGCACACACACGCACACGCACACACACGCACACGCACACACACACACACACACACACACACACACATACACACACACAGGTCTCCTGTGGCAGAGATCGCGATCTCTCTGCGTGCTTTCTTTGTGGAAAATGTCTACCCGCGTGGTAGTTTCATAAAAAATTGACTTCATTGGGAACACGTACGAGTCTCCCGCACGGGAGACGAAATGCCTTTCCAAAATCCACAGCCAGCCTTCTCACTCACTCCAAAAAGTGCCTTTTAGTTCCGCATATATTCACAACGGATGCGTTACGAGGGGCGTCCGAGTTGCACACAACAGGCTTTGCGTCAAAACTCGCGACGCACTCGTTGACTTGTTCATGGACGCAAGACAGTATTCATGCACGGTGGAAGCTCCACGACCCTCCAGAGCTCACAAACACGCATGCGTGACCATTTCAAGTCCCAATTTGCGAGCGGGCATGCACGGAAGCATAAATTTTTTGCTGTGCAAAACATTCACGGATTCTTGTTCCGCTCCAAAAGGTTTGTTGGCAATTCTCACTGTGGGCATTGGGATATTTCTATGCGCCACTGAGCGACATCTCTACACGTGAACACAGACACCCGACCCGCACACACACACGCACACACACGCACACACACGCACACACGCACACACACACACACACACACATTGTGTACGATTTAAATGATTGTTGCTCCTCTGCTTCAACATTTGATCTGCAACCGAACATCACGTTCACAACAATGTTCACACTGGAAATCAGCCTTTTCGATAGGAACGCGTCCAGAATACGTGGAACGCAGTTCTCGAAGACCGGGATCTGCACGTGTGTGCATCTGATAAACAGTCGCGTCAAGTCGAATGCGCGCACCGCATTTGCATGAAACCCCTTTCCCCACAAATCTTGTGTGAGGATTGCAGATCAGCGATAAAATTTCATCAGGCAATTGAACGTGGAAGTCGGAGAAACTGCACGTGGAATTGTGCAAACTTCACCTGCACTCACAAACATTAGAATCTACGACTTTCAATGCACATCTTCAATGCGTTGAAAAAGCGCTCTACTGAATGCGTTACAATCGGGTGCGTGTTTCGCGCGGCTTGTACTCACCTGCAAATGATCTTCTGATCCTCCTCGTGCAACAGCAACTTGACTGATGAGTTGGTCAATCTTCTTTCCGAATCCGCATTTGCATCCAAACGGCCTTCTTTCCAAACCGTACCTGAAGTTGGACATCGTGTTGCGTTTGATTTACGAGTGCGTCCAGGTGAGACTCAAGCGACAGTGCGACCGTGTGTGTGCGCAGGCCTCTTTTGGGGTGGCGACCCTTCACTGAAGGGGCCAGACAAGGCTCGATGTCCTCAGTTCCTAGAAAAACAGATCTGAAGATTTCACGCTATTTTCTGTTCCGGATTTCAAGGCAAACCTGTGATCCGACACCGTTTCTGAGGTAGACAGCCCAGGTTTGTCGTTTGTTCTTGTGTTCCGTGTGGTATTGCTGCATGGTGCGAACCAGTGTTTACAAACGCACGCTTGATCGACCTCGCTGCATGAGCTTAGTTTCATTTTTGGTTTCATTCTTGCGAATTTTGAAAGTTGCACCGACCACGCAATTTAATACAGACCACACAGACCGCAAACTTTTTTTTCGTGGATCTTGAATCTTGCAAGAGCAGAGAAACTTTCGTGATGTGTCTGTTTGCGGGGAAAACACCTGGCAGGAACTCAGCGTGATTGAAACTGAAGAAAATTGCAATATCTTTGGCTGTTGAAACCAAACAGAATTTGCCAAAATGTTTGGGTTGTGAACACGAAGTTGTAGTTTGAGTCTTGGCCAAAAACGTTTTCTTAAGAAAAAAGTTGGGCTGACACAAATCGTTCTTGTTGCATGGCGAGAGTCGAAGTTGACATTTGCAATAGAGATGTAATGAGATGATTACCACCTGTGTGGAATCTGCGGTCGATGTTGCGATAAACTTGCGAGCCATGGCTTTTCATGCCTTATGTGGAAGGCAACGGGTGCAAAAAAGGAGCGTGTCTCACAAATGTATCGCGACACCAGCCACCTGTGGATCTACTCTTGCATCTCACGCAGGTCTACATTGCCCACTTGTGCCGGGTGCAAGCCTTGAGACAAACCTCTGATGATGGACTCCCCAGCAGGACCGAATGAGCCTCCCTGCCCAGGCCAAATGAATCTGCTTCTGTTTAGAGGCAGATCCAGGACCTGAGCACAGGGGGCTGATCCAGTTGTGGGCGCGGGGGGGGGGGTCAACTTCAAAAAATTTACAAGTCAAAACATTACACAGCTCAAGGTCTTGTTGAAAAAGAACATGAACGCGCACACACGCACACACGCACACACGCACACACACGCACGCGCACACGCACACGCACACATGCACGCATGTGTGCCGGTCATGCACTCAATGCAATCCCGCAAGGCAGCACATCCTGAGCAGCGCGCCCGCGGACACACACGCATATCTACACTCACGCACACACACGCACACACGCACACACACACGCACGCACATGCCGGACACTCACCGCAATCCAGACTGCGCCTGAGCTGATCGATGAACGCGCGCACTTCTGTTCGCACGGAGCCGGTTTCTGCCGTCTGCAGTCGTTGGGAGCCTTCGTGTGCTGGAATGCGTGGAGAGAAAAAGCTAAGTCAGGATAAATACATGTGCTTGACTGCGCAAAAACTTGTCACAATGAATGGAAGTTATTTTCAGCACGTCGAGCTTGTGAACAAGTGGGTCATTTTGAAGAGGGAAGCGAAACGCGGCAGTCGCATCTCGGCTGTAGTGTTGTAGTTGCGGGATGACGATACAAACTCTCACCGGGTTAACGACTGTTTGCTGGCGACGGCCGCTTTCAAACTGCTCACGCAGCCGATGCAAAACTCAGCGGGGAACACGAGTGCTCGAGGAGTGCTCCAAGCAACATGTTTTCGATCAGCTCCCAAACCAAAAAATATATATTAACGACAGGTAAATAGCAATCTGGGCTTGTGAAAAAAAGTGGATTCTCGAGAAACGTCCTTTGAGGAACGACCACTTGTGTTAAACGGTCACTTTTATCGGACGGCCACCTTTTGTCTAACGGTCATCTGTGTTGAACGGTCAACTGCGTCGAACGGTCACTTTTCTCGAACGGTAACTTTTGTTCAACGGTCACCTTTCTCCAACGGACATGAACATGCTTGTTTCCTGGAGTTTCAACCAATGGTGGACCAAAAACCTTGGTGAAACGCGAAAATTTTCGAATTCTCTGCTGGGCGGACATTTCAAATTGCGGACGAAATGCAGAAACCAACAGGAAAGGGAAAATGTTATTTTTTTCCCCAAAACGTCGCGCTTGTCCTGTGGCTCTGCTGCGTGCGGAGCGGCGATCACACAGCGATCACACCAACAAGCAGAATTTCACAACACCAATTCAATGTTTCAGTCCATTGAACTTTGCAAATTCAAAGAATGTCGCGCCGTACACTCCTGCGTGGTTATTTTTCAGACCCGCACCCACGAGTGGATCAAGCCAGAAAAATAGCGTCCCATTTCTGAAAATTCAACTTGCAACGCCTTTCTGAAAATTCACTATTATTTGCATCCTGGTTGCCAAATATGGTGTGTCGTGCCGTGCAACGAGTTGCTCCCTCTCGCTGTCGCCGCCGCTCGTACACACGCACTGTCAGCTGCGTGTGCTGCAGTCCTATATCACGAACTCACACATGCACTCAAAACGGACGAATCAGTCCCTCCCAGAACGTCTGCGGCAAAAGTTTGATTGTGCGCGTCTTGTGAACAATTTTGTTGTGCGGAAAGAACTAACGGAACAAATTGATTTTTGCGGCAAGAACCTGTGGTGGTGGACAAGAAAAAATTGTCACGCTATGGGAACACTTCTGATTAGAATCAGGAAATTTGGCTGCAAAGTACGTTGACACTTTGGCAGCTTGGCGCTGTCAACGAGTTGAAGAGTCTGTCCTTCACAGTCTGCTGCGGTTCTGCGAGCTCGTTTGTTGTCATATATACAGAAGTTTTTTTCGCGTTTGGATAGGGGCGGATGTGTGTGGAGGGGGCTGGATTTGACCTCCGACCCCGCGAATTTTTTCATTCAGCCACCTGACATACCCGCTGATACTTCTGTTTCAAAGTTGAAATTGGGCCCCAGTCGATGCCGACCAGACCCTGGATCCGCCAGATATATTACCAGATAAGAACCGCATGAAGTATCTTGGATCTCTGAAGTGACCTGCGACCTGACGGTGGAAAACCCCCACCGAGGTTTTGCTTCCTGAATCACACAACAGTTTCAGCCAATCACGAGCCACCGCGACGACTGTTGATTTGATGCGCAATTCCTTTTATTGAGCAAGCACTTGAGGTACACAGAAGCAGGTAAATATGAAACTTGTGACAACTCGAGATCATATTTGTTGTGTTTGCTTGAGACTGGAAGGCCCGATTTGTGGCTGTTCTCAAGTTTCTGGTCAACAGTTCGCAAAGCCAAACGCGAGTTGAATTCAGATGGAGATGTCGCTCGAGTTCGTGCTGTTCCTCAGAAAACACCTGTCGTTGTTCTTTTAAAACATCTCATCCTGGAGCACTGCATCAACAGACATTCGGATGCTCCAGATTTAAGGCCCCAGATCCACCCTCATCAGGTCGTTGGTCCCAGATTTCAGGTCCAAAAATCACAGGTTTTCAGGTTTGATGTTCTGAGACCCATGTGTGGTTCCTGGGGCTCTCATTTTTGCACTGCAACAAAACAAATTTCAAGCGCCATTTTGAAGAACATTTAAGACTGGGTTTCCGACTGCAGGTGGTCAGGACCTCACCCTGTACCGAATCCGGGACGAGCCTGGGAGAGAGGTTGCTGCCTCCTCCTCCCTGAAGACTACCGACGGCGTCTCCAGACCTCGTCCCCTTGATCTGCTGCACTAGACGCTGATTGCGTCCTCCTCGTCGCGGAAGATGCCTGACACGGCGGTGGGAGGCCGCCCCTCGGCGAGCTGCTCCGACACCTCCCGCGGCTCCAGCTCCTCCAGGCAGCTCGCCTTCACCTCCAGCTCGTACCGACCCTGCATCCGCAGAAATACGCTGTCGGTGTGTGTGTGTGTGTGTGTGTGTGTGTGTGTGTGTGTGTGTGTGTGTGTGTGTGTGTGTGTTTCCAGTGTTGAAAAGTGGGAGGACACAAGAGAACCCAAGTCACTTTGACCCGCAAAGCCCCTCCATCGGCAGGGTTGGGCTTGTGGTTGTGCCCCTGCTGCTGAGGTCTTCTTCTCGCACATGCTCGGCCGCTTGCACACACACACACACACACACACACACACACACACACGACACCTTTTTGCGCAGCAGATATTTGTTCATGTTGAGCGCCATGCAGTCAGCGAAATACTCGTTCAGTTCTTCCCCCTCTTCGGCCTCGATATCCGGGCACCTGCGGAGACGCCAACACGAGATTCAGCCGTAGAGCGGTCATTCCAAAAGAAAGACAAGGGAAGCAACCTGAGTGACAATTCTGCACGCTGGATAATACGGGGCACTGTGAGCGTCTTCTTGTCCTTTGTTCTCAAATCCCCTGCAGAAGTGAACTGACCACGTGACGAAGATGGGCGTGGCCCGGTCGAGGTCGTACTCCCCTCGCGCCCCCTGGTGGAACCAGACGAGGCAGAGGCGGCAGTCACGTGGCGGGAGGCGCGCGCAGAACTCGGAGTACGACTCGCCGTCGAATCCGATCCTGGGGGAGACGGAGGTGCTGTGTGCGGAGTAAGGTACAAGTTGACAAGGCCTCAGGGCGCAAACCCCTGGAAATGTTTTCCACTTTTCCCCTTGTTGTCATTTTTTGTTCGTCTCGTTTCCCAGGAGTGGAGTTCTGCCATCCTCGCGCCAAGATTTGGGCGTCGTTTGACCTCAATGGTGGAGGTGCACGAGATCAACGTGGAAGGAGGTGGGGCGACAGTCCATTCTCAGGAAAGAACAACCAGTTCGAAAAGTGTGGGTCAAAGAGCTTGTTTGTACAGGCGAGCATCAGAGGATCGGACTGTGTGGGGGCTTGACGTGTTGATGTGTGGATTGATGAAATTGGCTGCACTCTCTGTGGCTTTGTCCCGTGAACCTCGCTCTACGTGGGCCTCACAGGCCTCACCCTCCACAGGACTCACCCTCCGCTGTCGTCGCTGTCCGGCTTGATGCGCAGCGCCGTCTGCCCGTCGTCGCAGCGCCGGCGCGACAGGTGGAACATGACGAAGGAGACGCGGCGCTCGCGGAACGCCTCGACGGCGTCGACGCACGACGCGTGCAGCTCCACGTCGTCCAGGAGCTCGAGCTCGAATGCGCGCGCAGCCATCTGAGGGAACAAGGCACGTGTGTGTGTGTGTGTGTGTGTGTGTGTGTGTGTGTCTGTCTGTCTGTCTGTCTGTCTGTCTGTGTGCGTGTGTGTGCATGTGTGTGGTGTCTGCAGTGTGTGTGTGTGTGTGTGTGTGTGTGTGTGTGTGTCTGTGGTGTCAGTGTGTGTGGTGTGTGTACATGTGTGTGTCAGTCTGTGTGTGTGTGTGTATCTCTCTGTCTGTCTGTCTGTCTGTCTGTCTGTCTGTCTGTGTTTGCACGTGCGTCTCTCCGAGTTTTCGTGTGTGTGTGTGTGTGTGTGTGTGTGTGTGTGTGTGTGTGTGTGTGAACGTGTTTATCTGTTCATCGGCTGGAGTGGGTTGACCGTGTTGAAGGCGTGTGGGCTTCTGGGGTCAGGCAGGCTCCCCATTGTCTGACTGGGGTGTACGGAGCTGCGGCCAGAGCCTGGACCTGGTGGGGTCAAAATCAAATTTGGCGACATTCACAGATTTTTCATTTTGGTGTACTAAAAGATTCTTGCCTGCCCACGCTTTACTTCTGCATCACTCAGCTCAATTTCATGACAGTTTCTTGGGAATTTTGGGTATGTGTGTCAGTGAGTTTCTGTTATGCCACGAAATCTCGAGGAAAGTTGTGTGAAAATCAACATTCGCGTGCGACGAAATGGATCCTGCTTGAAAACCTCCCAACGAAGACAAGATTTGAACCAAGCTTATTGTCACGATCAGTCCGAAAACTGACATCTCCTCCGAAACAGGAAGTCTGAAGCCCGTTCCAGGCCAGATCTCAACTTGACAGTTTCCCAGTCCTGGTGGCTCAAAAAAGAATCTTCCAGGAAGGGCACCAGGAAGGAAGGAACGCCCGCGGTTGGCTCGGCAAAGGTCTCCAAAATTCCACGTCTTTCAGTTTGATACCTCAACACGTCTTTGGCCCGTTTCCCACCCGATTCTGTCTTTCTTGCCCATGCAATTGCGAATTGAGAGTCTCGGGGTTTTCGTGCAAGGCAACGCTTCACCTTCTTCCATTGCAACATTGTTGAAGGTTTTTCCTGGTTCACCTGAATATAGTATAAGATTTGCAACATTGTTGAAAATCTGTCCCTGTTCCTCCACATAGTTCAAATTGTGATTATTCACAGTCAAGTGTTTGTCTGGGTTTTACCATCTTTATCCCACATAAAGCTGCGGATTTTGTCCTGGAATGACACAATGTTTTGAATGAGCTGGACAATATCTTTTTGAAGGACAATCGATTTTTGGATCTTGCTCTCATTACGCAATGTACGCGAACCTCAGATCCCGCTGCAGCTCCCAGAAGGTTCAATGCATTGAGGATGTGGATTGTTGCACCTCCTCCAGTTGATGCACTTCCGTCCCACCCTGACCCCCCTGAACAGAATCCGCCCCCCAATTCTGTGGTGCATGTCCAGACACTTTTTACGTTTTCAATTTTTGAAGTTGGAATTTGGGTCCTCTCCTGGGGTCGGTCGTCGGGAACTCTCCACCCGAAGTGCTGCAAGGATCCCAACCGCTTCGTTCAGTGCAGCTGTAAAACCACTGTGCACAAAGAGGTAAAGCCACAGATTTCCAGGAACAAGGACGACAGCCACTGCAGCGAGGTGAGGAGGTCCAAACCTTGGGGGGTCTATGGTCCTCAAGCTGCAGGAAAATTGGTGGGCTGAGGGTGTCGGGGAGCAGGCTCCAAATCCCTTGGACCCGCCAGAGAGAGAAAGAGAGAGGGAGAGAGAGAGAGAGAGAGAGAGACGCACACAAACGCGCACACACACACACACACACAGAGCTATTTTTGTTCTGGAGATAAGATGGGTGAGAATATCGCTGATCTCTGCGACAGGAAGAGACTTCCGGAGCGGATGCGGGCTCTGCGAATTTCGATCAATCTGCTGTTTATGATTCTGGATTGTGTGAGGTTTTTGAATATCTATCAATCCAAATAAACAAGTTCTGATGACAGGTATTTCTCAAGTCATGCAGTTGGAGTTGGCCACAAATGGTATTCTATCTAGCATCTGCAGGCAACCCCAAATTACATGTTCTCAAGTAATACGATCTTACATTTGGTTCTGTAGCAGGATGGATTCAGTAGACTTCTACTTACACATTCCTTAGGTTGTGGGAG
>JAAUXT010092368.1_pt1 | contig 33188 bp, 38 predicted proteins | sample 7278171 | NCBI WGS metagenome assembly JAAUXT01 (sample SAMN14350112, study PRJNA611818) | marine sediment metagenome | isolation source: surface marine sediment (1.8m) | place: French Polynesia: Moorea | collected 2018-08
ATAATCAGAGAATAGTACAAATATATTACATTTTAGCCATAATCAGAGAATAGTCACTGAAACAAGACTTGATTTCAAACCAGAATATATGATAGAAAGCCCCACAAAAATTGCTTTTTTTCTTCAAAAAGCACTTTTTTTTTCTTCAAAAAGTGCTTTTTTTGCTTTTTTTTTGTGGAAAATTGCTGTGCGAGGACTGACACAGTTCCTTTGGAGAAAACAGCGCAAACACAAAACCAGAATAAAACTGAGGGACGTGGCGCACGCAGTACTTTCAACTGTATCAGCACACGTCTTCGTCTCATTCAGATTACTGCGTGGACAGCGCGTGCAGTCACGAGTGCGAGGCTTACCCCGGCGGTTTCTCGTGTTTGTGTCCCGACCTCACCACGCTCGGCCCCGACGGCGCAACCTGCCTCCCAGGTAAGCGTTTTCTCAGCCCCGCCTCACACTGCGTGCGATCAGCTGCGTGTTTCGTCAAACTGAGGGGACAGTTTCGCACTGAAGACGACTGTGGTCAGTCAGATCCATTATTTTGCATTCGTCTTGATTTTCATGGGAAGAAGTAAAATCGTGACGCATGCGAAATGCAGCATTGAGTGTGCATCGGATCGTCACAAACGTTCCGCAGCTTCTGAACGAACGCATTGTGTCGCAATCTTTGTGAAACCCCTCTTTGTGTGTTTCTTGTCACGAATACCACCCATCAAATTTGTTTGCTTTTGTAAATTTTGATATTTCCTGCCCATTTTTGTGAACACCCAAGAGGTTGTGCATGTTGTGTACTTGGTGCAATGTGTCAGAACCCTGCGTGTTTGTGTGTCGCTGTGTGTCGTTTCCATTGTAAATATAATCGATGTGATTTAAACAAATTTGCATGCGCGTAATATTTAAGTTGTTCAGCTAAAATTGGTTTCACTTTGGTTTTGTGAGCATTATTTGTGGAGGAGAAAACAGTGCTGAACTGACAATTGATCTGTCACCTGATTGAGAATACAAGAATTTGCACCACAAACTAAGATCGATTGCCTTGTGCCCAGCTGTTCGATTCCTACGGAGACTGGCTTTGCACCAGACATGTAAACTTGAAGATGGAATTTGGTTTTCGTGTTTGTGTGCACAAAATTCTCATCTTTCGTTCGAAAAGGAAATGGACATGTCTTTCATCGCATCCAGTCTCAGTGGTGTTGTCTCTGAACAGTTGGACAATTAGTGGCTTTGCATGAACTTAATACAGTAAGTGAGCTAAATTTTGCAAGTTGTGCTTGCTTGTTAAAGCTTTTCCAGAGAATCAAAAGGTCGCAAGAGTGTGACAAAGCATGATTTTATCGCTGGATGTCAAAGTCGTTGCTTTGCCGCATTTGAGCTGGCTTCCCTCGAAGTAGCAATGCAAACAAGTCAAGCTCCGCTTTGGCAATGGCAGGACAATTGTGTGTGATCATTCAAAGTTCATGTCAAAGTTCTTGTGTCTTCTTCTGGTCAAAGAAGAGAGGCATGATCAGACCCATTATGTTTTTGCACCCTTCTTTCTCCGTAGCTGTCACTCCTACCAGTACCACCACAACCACCACTCCAGCAGCAACCTCTGGTGTCTCAACCAGTGAATCCACCACCACAAGTACCACTGGTGCCATCTTTGAGGCCACCACAGGCACCGAGTCTGTGGCTACGGAGGCCATTGATTCTGTCACAGAGTTTGTGTCTGAGTCAAGCTCTGCTCGTTCTGATTCCACTTCTGAGGCTGGTGTGACCTCCACTCTGGAGGCCAGTACCACTGGTGATGCCCAGACTACAACAAGTTCCACCGCAGAGACCACTGCAGACAGTGTCGCTTTTGTTACTGAGACTAGTGCAGTCAGAGAGACAAGCATGCGCGACAGTACTGAGACAAGCTCTGTTGATGCGACCAGTGAAGCGTCGAGTGCGGTTCCTGCTCGGACCACTGAGGGTTTGATTACCACTGCCGCTCAAGAGACGACGACCTCAAGCTCTTTCTCTGGTCTCCTTGGCGACGCCAGCACGACTACTGCAAGCGCAACGATCACAGTGGGTACCACCACAACAATTGTGACCATGACGACCACAGAAGAAGGTTCCGGAGAGGTGGAAGGGTCAGGTGAAGTTGATGTGTTCTCCACACCTCCACAAGCGGACACGACCACCACGACGGTCCAGCCAGAAACGACGTCTGTCGTGATTGATGAAGTCGCAACGGAAGACGTGCTCGATTTGGAGGGAGAAAACCTGTTCACGACGACGCGCAGGACTGCGACGCAGGTGACGCGGGACATGACGACAGAGATCCTGCTCACCTCTCCAGGTCGGACCCAGTTTCCCCGTGTCTGAATCTTTGGGGCCATTGATGGCACATGACAAGGGGCAGGACAAGTTAGTCTGGGGCAAATTTTCTGGCATGAGGGACAAGAGCGCAGTGTCGAATGAGACACAATTCCAAATTGATGCTCGTTATTTGAATTGAGGTAAGTTGGCAGTTCTGCATTCTCTTTCCTGCCTTGCTCCAGCTGCCCGGACTTTTCGTCTGGAACATCTATCACTGTACATCTGTCACTGTGTAGTCTGGTGGAGACTCGAGTTCATACTTCAGCTTGTAGAATGGTGATTCTTGGCCGCTTGTGCATTCACGGTTCCTGCTGGATGCAAGAACAGACGGAATGTGACTGCAGGAGCTTCGGGTGCAAACCACGGACGAACCTTTTGTTCATGCAACAGAAAACGAGCTGAGCACAACGGAGCAGGAGCATATAGTACCATCGCCGCAGCACATTTGACTTGCTACAAGACACAGCTGGTGCTTACAGTACACAACAGTGGATGAGAACGCAAGGAGAAGGTGAAGTGATTGCGCGCTGAACCTTTGCTTGAATTTGATGGACGGTCTGAGAGCAGCGGTGAACATGGAGTGAATCTGAATTGGGATGAAAGACGTGCAAGAGTCTGTGAAAATTGACAAAAGCGAATGAGAGGTTGTCGACTGAATGTTTTTCCATGCACAACTGTCTTGTGTCATACACCCAAAGGGCCTGAAGTCCTGAAAGAGACCAAACTCACACTTTCTGGTGTCAAATCACATCTGACCTGGTGGACACGGTACTACTCGATAAGACTGAGGTTCAGCAAACACGTCCGCTCCTTTTCCGACGTGCCCCAATTGCCAGATCGGTGATACAGATACCTTTTGGTCACTTGTCATGGACTCTCAACTACTCATGTGATGCAAACTTTGGCCATCTGTGCCACTGATCCAGCAATTGGGGCACTGCACGTGTAAAAATAAAGCCGAGCTGAACCCCGCCATTGTTCTGTGCGGTGGGAGGTGAATTGTGCGTTGCTGGACTTAATTTTCGGCAAAGAGAAAGATCTGGTTCCTGCTGGAACCTCTGAATTCTTTCCTGTTTTGTCAAGAATAATCAGTGTTTTGTCTGGGAAGATATTTGGCTCCCATGTTGGGCATTGTTTCTTAGCTGTTGACGTGTCTGTTTCTAGATGTTTAATTTAGATCCTTTCGTTTCTAATGGTTCTTTTGACTTCAACAGCTAGTGACGCAGAAGGCACCACAACGAGCGTTGGTCTGGAAACTTACACCACGACAAAAGCCGCAAGTACCACAGAAGTATGCGAAGACTTGCACGAACTGTGCGCGGAGTGGACCGAGTTTGGGGAGTGCGACAAAAACAAATCCTTCATGGACGATTTCTGCCGGATGTCCTGTGGATTCTGCTCGCTTCCAACCACGACAGGCTTCACATCTGCAGCCACCACCGAAGTGACGATCACAACCTCAACGGACACGCAGAGACTACCTACCACAACCACACAACCACCCAGCACAAGCAATATACCATGTGTGGATGATAATGAACTGTGTGGAAATTGGGCACGTTTCAATGAATGTGAGAAGAACCCATCCTTCATGAGTACATTTTGTCGGGCCTCATGTGGAATCTGTGTCAATCTAGATGTGACTACAACAACAACCATGACCATCAAACCAGCTACAACAAGTACAGATTCTTCTGCAACTACAACCAAACCTCTATCAACCACTCGAGCATGTATTGACAGTGATAGTGAATGTGTTTTTTGGGCTGCAACAGGCCAATGTGAAAGCAACCCTGAATACATGTTAGAAAACTGCATTGTCTCCTGTGGAGTGTGCCGTGTTGAGACAAACACAATGGTCACCTCAGAACCAGGTCCTTGTGAGGATCAGTTTTCATTGTGTCCACTGTGGGCAAGAGATGGTCAATGCACAAATGACCCAACCTTTTTCAACAGGGTGTGTCAAGTGTCATGTGGGGTCTGTGTTCCAAGTACCACTTCAGTCGCAACTACATCAATAGTAACTCTAACATCAACAGTTCCCCCAACCACAACAACAGTTCCTCCAACCACAACAACAGTTCCTCCAACCACAACCACAGGAGCTTGCATGGACACCAATGATGACTGTCAGTTGTGGGCACAAACTGGGCAGTGTGAACTGAACCCTGAGTTTATGTTGATCAACTGCCTTATTTCCTGTGGAATATGCACAGTGGAAGGGTCAGGTGATGGTGATGATGTCATAACCACAACAGTGACAACTACAACCACTTCCACACCAACTACAAGCAGAGTATGTGTGGATGCAAATGACCAGTGTCCATTGTGGGCAGCTGATGGGCACTGTGAAGACAACCCATCTTACATGATGCAGAATTGTTTGGTATCCTGTGGAGTCTGTGTGACAAATGAAACTACAACCACAGTGATTCCCAGCACAACCACCACAGCAACAAGTACAACAGAAACCACAACAACCACCATGACACCAACTCCAACCACAACAACTCTGGTCTGTGAGGATACAAATGAAGATTGTTCATTGTGGGCCAACACAGGACAATGTGAACAAAACCCAGAGTATATGCTACAAAACTGTCTGATTTCATGTGGGGTCTGTGGAGACACAACCACAGTTGAGGAATCTACAACTCTGCTTCCCACAACAACAACATCGAGAACCACAACTGAAGCTCCAAGTACAACCAGTGAACCTCCAAGTACAACTGAAGTGACAGAAACATCAACAAGAACAACCATGATACATGGAACAACCACCACACCAGTTTGTGAAGATAAAAATGAAAACTGTCAGTACTGGGCTGACACCAACCAGTGCGAAGATAACCCGTCGTACATGCAGGAAAATTGCCTTGTCGCGTGTCGGGTCTGTGTTCCAGAAACAACCACCGGAGTCGCAACAACTGCAACAACAGGTACAACGAGTGCACTGCCAACCACAACTTTGCCTCCAACCACCTCTAGTACAGTTGCACTGAAAACAAGTAGAGTCACAACTGTCGCACCAACAACTTTTGCGGCACCAACCACGTCCTCGAGTGTCACCGAAGTTGCCACCACGTTGGGGTGCGTGGACACCAACGACTTCTGCGCCTATTGGGCTGAAACTGACCAGTGTGAGGCAAACGCAGAGTACATGTTGGTCAACTGTCGCGTTTCTTGTGGAGTCTGTGGAACAACCGAAGGTGAGTTCGCCACGTGATTGCAATGGCGCGGGTCCGTCCACTCACTGACTCCATGGAGGTGGCTCTGCCTCATTGACCCACCCTGCAGACCACGTTAAGCCGCTCGTACGCTGATCACCCAACTGCTGCAAGCTTGTGGTGCGAGGCTTGCGTTTGCATTGGAATGTGTTCAGAATGAGTTCCAAATATCCATCGATTCTGCTTTTCTACGCGTTGGAGACGGGAGTTGGGAATCACGCACTTTTTTCTGTGGAGGAGGGGCGAGCACTGCAGCTTCTGCACTGTCTGTACAGTCTGGGCCTCGGAGACGTCAAGATGCGCCGCGGAATGTTCACAGCAAAAGCCACGTGGGAGAACTGGAATCACGGTCCACTCGAGATGCCGATATCACTGGGAATCAAGATCCATGCGATGGACGCGCGCTTGTGTACAGACACCGGAGGCTGGGACGTAATCAGACTAACAACTGTACAGTCCGGAACGTATCCTCAGTTTTCAACGTTTCACCTAAAATTTTCTCTGACTAACGTGTCGGCACAAAAACTAACACAGCCTGTATACCTGACTGGGCACCTGCACCTGGAGGAGGGTTTTTGAACCTTCATCCCTGCACTCTGCATGTAAGTGCTCATCAAGTTCACTTTTGGTGGCGCTCAGAAATAAGTTACGATCTTCCGGTGAGCCCGGTGTGGGCAGAAGTGGTGACGCTCTTGTAATGTCTCGTTGAATGTAAGGGCAGTTTTACCGATTTCTTGATTTGCACTCATGGACAATGATGTCGAGTTTCTTCGGTTTCCATTCTGATTTAGTTTTTGTCTGAACACTTTGATTTCTGCAGTGACCACAGAAGCTGCCAGCCCCACAACCTCCACTTCCACAACCCCTCCCCTTCCCACGTCCGAGTGTGTAAATAAGAGGGACAACTGTATGTTGCTGTCTCGGTGGGGCCAGTGTGAGGAAGACCCTGTGTTCATGGCTGAGAACTGCCCTGTATCCTGTGGGCTGTGTCCAGGGACCAGAACTCAGCCCCCAATTACAAGAACCACATCAGTGCCGATCACGAGCACGACCACCGCACCTACAACTACTCAACCCACAACCACAAGAACAGTTCCAACCACTTCCACATCCACTACTACCCCAGCTCCTACAACCACAACCACTGCACCCAAACCCACTACATCTGTTCCTATGACCACTACAACGCCTTTGATCACCACAACAACCACAACAGCTGCAACAACTACACCTGTAGTCACCACAACTCCAACAACCACGACAACAACACCTATGGCCACCACAACTCCGACCACAACCACAACAACCACCCCCAGGACAACCAGCACCACAACCCTGGCGTCCCCCACGGGCACCACGATCGAGTGTTTTGATTACGACCAGCGCTGCGCGGTGCTGGCTCGTTTGGGTCAGTGCGACATCGACCCCGACTTCATGCTTCGCACCTGCCTCATCTCGTGCGGCGTGTGTGGCTCTCCGGTTACCACCACTCTACCTCCTGTCAGAACCACCATACCAACAACCACTTCATCAACCACAACTAGGTCAACCACTTCAACTACAACTACCACAACTACAATTCCAACAACTACAACAACCTCTACAACAACTCGAACCACAACACCAACCACCACAACAACTACAACATTGCCTCCAACAACTTCAACATTGCCTCCAACAACTACAACCACATCTACAACTACACCAACCACCACAACAACCACAACTAAACCAAGTACTACCCCAATCCCAACCACTACCCTTCCCTCTACAACTACTACAACCCCTACAACCACTCCAACCCCAACAACCACAACCCGAACAACCACAACCACCCGTCGTGCTCCACCCACACCAGTTCCCACACGCCCACCTGTTGTCCCAACCCCTGCGCCTCCAACCACCGTCCCACCCTCGACAACAACAACCGCTGAGGCCACCACGACGACGGTGCCTCCAGGTAAGACGTGCGTCACAGGTATCCAAACACTAGTTGAGTAAAGCTGATCATGACGAGTCACGTCACATGAAATGCAAACAACCTTTCAGGAAACGACGGATCAGCGCAAATTGAGGTGGTTCCTTGTTTCGATGAGTTGACACTGGTTTGAGTTTTGTTCAGTTGGCATGCTGCGTGTTGTGTGTTTGTGAGATTCCCCTTTTCAGTCACCCAACCCACCCAACTCTCTGCGTTTTGGTGTGCTGATTCAGAAAATTAAGCAACTGTTAGTGTCAGAAGTAAAAATCTTGTGCTTGACTTTCCCCAGATCGTTGAAATGTAAGTCAAGAAGCCTTGTTGGCGGCTCGTGTGAAATGACTGAAAGACCTTGAGATGCTACGTTTTCTCCTGCAGGTCCTCCACCGGTGTTCACACTGTGTCCTGGCAACATTCGAGTCTTCGCTGCAAACGGTAGTAGAGAGGTAAGTGTGAGCTACACCCTGACCTCTGTCACTGAGTCGGTTTTGCGCGTGGAGATTTTTTTGCACGTGCTGGAGAAGGGTGATTTTCCAAGCATCGTTGAACCTGCAACAAGGGTGGCGATGCCGCGACGGACACAGGAAATCCAAATGTCTCCTCTGTATGGATGCACCGTTATTCCTTGTCCGTTGCTAGTGAACCGACAAAAGAAACTGGATCCAATGTGCGCAACCACCTTTCCCTTTCTGCACCATACTCGCACGCTAACAATCTGAAGATAGAATTTTGACCATACGTTGCTGGACTCGAGAATCAATGCTTCAATCTGGTGTTGCGACTTGTGCGCAGGTATGGTGGCGCGATCCGGAGGCGAGGGCGCACGACGCCTCGGAGCAGCCCAGCCTCGACGCGACGCACCTGCCGGGCACGCGCTTCGAACTCAACTCGACGCGCGTCACGTACACGGCGACGGACCGCACGGGCGCCCGCGCCACCTGCAGCTTCACCGTCACCGTGCTCGACCAGGGTGCGCGCTGCACGTCCGTCCTCTCTTTCGTGTCGAATCAGGTGGCAGAGGTTCTGGCACTGTGCTGCAGAGCACAGAAACACTGGTTCAGGGAAGACAATTGTTTCGCAGTTGACCAGACACCTGATTCGTCGTGAAAAGCGATGGAACACATTTTGTTGAGTGTCAAGATGCAGAAACTCCTGTGGGGAGTACACGTTGTTCCTCTTGTGGTTTACCATTTTTGTTTGTTCACACCAATAAACTTTTCACATTTTCAGGCTGTGAGTATCTTTACGGATATATTTTCGTCATTTTTAGTGGTTTTCTCGGTTAGAGTCTTGTCTTAGAAAGTTTAGACAGATATTCTGTGGTGTAGAGCAGGTAACGCACAGGAAGCATGCACAGTCTCATTTTTGTTGAAAAAAAAAAAAAAAACAACACATACACAAAGTTAAATTTGCATGCTGTCCACTTTCCTTGAGAGTAGAACCATTTCCTGTCTTCATCGTTCGTCACATGCAGAGTGGATACAGACATTCTGTGCAACTAGAACATAGCTGTGGTAAACAGTAGGTCTTTTGTGGTGACATGCCTTGGCAGAAATGCGTTTTCTTTCTGATTTACACTGACCACAAGTCAAACAGCCCACTTTTGGTATCAGGCCTGACGATCAGACCATTCGAAGCAAGAGGAACACTTTTCTCATGCATGTTCGGCCAGTGCATCACACAGCTGCAAAGATTGCATGCGGTGTTTGTTGCAAGACTGACAACAACAACCTCCACACACTTCACGCATTTTCCTTAAAACAGGGAATTTCTTGCTGAATTTGTGAAGTTAGAGCCTGACACATGCGTTGCTTTTACCTTTCTCAAGGATAAAATGATTCAGAAAACCCTGCTCTCAAGGACTGAAGGAAGAATGTGGCTCGAACGCCTGCTCATCTTCGGTGCAGATAGGACAGCATGTTTGTGTTTCACGTTTCTTTCCTGTGTTTGGCAGCGTTCATCTGCGCGGGGATCCCGAGTCCTGTGAACGGAGAGATGGTGTGTGAGCAGGTGTCCTTCATCTGGCGCTGCGAGGCCGAGTGTCGCGCCGCCTACGTGCGCAACACGCGCTTCTCGGCGGCGCCGCGGCAGCAGCACGCCTGCCGCACCGGCGGCTGGGATCCGCCCTTCCCCGAGGCCTACGACAACATGATCTGTGTCCGTGAGTATGACAGAAACAGCGAACGACAATGAAAAGCTATGAGGTTTCTCACAAAAAGGTTTTGAGGACTGAGTTTTCATGGAGATTGATGTGACAATTTCATTCTTTGGCGGAAAGGTCAACACGACTGGGTCATTTTTCACAGCTCTGCTTCTGAAACCGAGATAGAAAGACCTGGACTCCTTTCACCACGGTATTCACCAGCTCCTCGCTTTGTATACGAAAACGCCGCCGTTGACGAAAGTTTCCAGCAGCAACTCGGAGTCCTGTTCTCGCGCAGGTTCCGAGCCGCGCGAGACGATCATCAAAGTGACGCTCGGCTTCAACGGGACGTGCGACGCGGTCGCGGACCCGGCACGCTTCGAGCAGCGCTTCCTCGCGAGCCTCATGAGCCGCCTGCAGGACTTCCCCGTCTGCAACAGCGCTGTGAGCACACGTATACACACACACACACACACACACACACACACACACACACACACACACACGTAAGAACCTGCCGACATCACCGTGTTTCTGTCAAATTCCACGACCTTTGCAACCAGAAATCCCAAGCTCATTTCGCCGTGCCGCTTGTGGCCGTGTCGCTGTTATAATGGTGTGGTGTCGGCAGGGAGGCTCAACGTACGGCTTGTGTGAAGTGGGGAATTACGAGTTGGTGTGCAGCTCCTCTGGGAGTGTGAGGCGCAGACGTCAAACGTCCAGCTTCGTCACCGTCGTCATCAGAACCGTGAAACCCGCGTGAGTTTTGTGTTCATCGCGTCGAGTCAGACGGAAGCTAAACACCGCATATGGAGTGTCTTTTTAGTGTTTGATCCATGAATAGGGACCTGAGAGACCAAATTCGCGTTCTTCCCTGAACAAATCTTTTGCCACAGAATGGTTCCCGTTTTCAGCTGTCGTGCTGGAAATCAGTTGTACATCTGATTCGCAGCTGGTTCTTGCTATGTGCACCTCACGCCATCAGAAGTGTTGTACTGTACAAAATAGTTTGATAAATTGTGTCCAGATAAACATGCGCTGGTCAGTCAAGCTCAAGTCCTCGTGAGAACATTGGCGCTGTTTGTGTCTCGCAGAGACAGCAGCGCCGCTGTGGACGCGGACTACAGCGCCAAGGTGGAGCAGGTGAGGGCGGCGCTCGAGCAGCGCCAGCTCTACTCGGAGGTGGACGGGACGCGCTACACCGTCCGGTCGTGGGACTCGTCGCCGCCCGAGACGCTGTGCGGGGCCGGGCAGATGCAGCACGACGGCCAGTGCGGTCAGTGTTCCGCACCAGTGTGCGCACGCACGAAGAAATTGCGCTTTGGAAAAGGAGAGGCCAGGCTAATGTCGGCACTGAAGACAAAAAGAAGAACCAGGACAATGATCTTGACTGAACTTCCGGTGCGGACTCCATCTTGGACCTTCGTTGTGAAATCCAAAGTTTGTGTCACCGAACAACACAAAAAGTTGATCTGTTTGTGGCCTGATGTGTTTGTAGCGTCGTGCCCGGTCGGGAGTTTCCTGAACGCGACGTCGGGAGTGTGCGACCCGTGCGCCGCCGGCTTCTACCAGGAGGACGAGGCGCAGACGTCGTGTCGCCGCTGCCCGACGAGCCTCACGTCCCGCGTCGGCGCCTACACCGTCAGGCAGTGTGAGTTCCGCCTTTTTGGGTAAATTGTGACTCAGCTGACATGTTTGAATTGAAATGGTCTCAGTGCGATTTACATGTTGCGATCCCGTGCGGTGCCGTTCAACTGTGCGCGTGCGTAAAAGACGCAAGTTTGTTTTACAAATGGGGCGTGCAGATCCCTTGAACAATGGTCCCAGGAAACCTGACGTGCCAAGGCGTTGTGTTCCAACTGCAAAAAGAGATCCCTCGTGTGATTTCGTCTGTGACGCACTGCCACGTGTTGCAATGTCGATGTTGTCCCGCAGGCGAGGAGCCGCCCACGGAGGAGCCGGGCGGCGAGGACGACGACGATGACGACGACTGGTCCATCGTCCTGATCGTCGTGCTGTGCGTCGTCGCGGCTGCCGTGCTCATCATCGTCATCGTGGTCGCGTGCGCCAGCTTCCGCAAAGTGGTGAAGAAGCAGGGTGAGCTCACATACACACACACACCTTACACACACGCTCTCTTGTAGTGTTTGTATGAATGCGACACCGTTTGCAAATCGTTCCGGAAACAAGATGAGGAGATGAAAGAAAGGACCAAGACAACGTGAAAGACACTGAGATGTGTCAACTCAACGTGTCCGCAGGAGAGATGAAGGTGGACCACGAGAAGGCGAACGGCTCTGCGCCGCGCTTTGTGAACCCGGCCGTCGTGGCGCGGCCTGAATCCGAGGTCGCCGGCGCCAAGGACGCCACGCCCAGATACATAGGTCAGTGTTGCTGTATTCTCCTACTTATCACGTGCAGTAGTACTGAGTTGTTTCGTGAATTTCTTGCGCGGCATTTTTCCTCGTCCATCGAGGACAGGTTTATTGCGCTAGCAGGGAGGTTGACCTGCACGAAGATGAGGCACAAATATGCAGTGTTACAGATGTCGCAAACTTTTAAAAACTTTAAAAATGTTAATCCAAGGCATTGTTGTCCGCGCTTTTTGGTCGCAGTGATCTGCATGTTTCTGCAATTTGTGCTGAAACCGCGATGCCAACGAATTCTGTGGTGTGGCGGACACTTGACGGTGCTGTAGAAAGCAGCGGTGCCAATTGAACTTTGCCAGGGCACTTTTCGAAACCGCTTCTGATGTCCAACTGAAAAGATAAGGAAAATAGGAAACGGTCTGCAGGTGTCCATTGTAGTTCTTACACTCGGTGCGGGTTTGTGTGGTTGCAACAGAAAACATGCGTTCAGAACTAAAGCACGCAAACGTGTTTCGCTGTGCAGGTGCGCAGAGGCTGCAATGTTTTGTTCCTTGTTTGGAGTTTCCGCTGAAACTGCACAATGCGCACAGTTACAAACCAAATTTGTGCTCGCTGATGTGGACCACAATAGTGCAGTGACTGATGATGATTGTAGATGTCGTGAATGGTGCAACTGAATTTAGTCGCCTTTAACAACCTGTACAAACTCTACTGACTTGTGAGTAGATTTAGGATTGAACATGCAGATGAAAAGGGATTTGCGGCTGACATGTGGTTGCTTTGCTGGTTGGGTGTGAAGGCTTCTCTTCCCGGTGCTGTGCCACAACCAGGCTGCTGGTGCTCACTCTGATTGTTCTCAGTTGTCCTCGACCCTGTCCCCCCCCTGTGTGGCTGCTCCCTGCATGTGTTTGCTTGACGCTGCAGTGTCTGATGACGGAGTGAGGCGCGAGGTGCTCGAAGTTCACAGGGACGAACATGGCAACCTCCAAGGTAAGGTCCGCACACCTGGGCGGAGGTGGGCGGCGCTTGAAGGCACAATCCACGAAGTGGTCTGCGCGCGTAACAACAACATCGTAGGGTAGACTGTGCTCAGCGGAACTGACCGGCAGTGCACGCAGGTACTGGCGACTGAGCGCCTCAAATCCACGGTTTTGCGCTGACCACACACGGTCGTGCACAGGGCATCTTCAGTGCAACATGAACAGCTTCCAGAAGCGAACAGCTTGGCGCACTCCACTTATTTCGGAGAACACACACAAGCGATAGAACAATTGGGCGGTGGTGTTCGTGACTGAATGGGTACGTGCTTTGTTCGTCGTCTGTTGCAAAATACATTTTCTTGCATTCATTTCTTCAGTCTGAACAAAGACCCGTCCACGCTTCATTCTTTTGAGCGGAATGGTGTGTGTGTGTGTGTGCTTGTGTGCGTGCGTGTGTGTGTGTGTGTGTTGGTGCTTGTGTGAATGTGCTTGCGATCAGGCATGGTGACAATGCAGTTGCTGTTGCAGTCAATGGTTGTGTGACAGAATGAAATACATTGGGAATTGTCCACTTTGTTTGGATGTATGAGCACAATTTTCTAATGCTGAAAAGATTGCTTGCAAGATCAAGCATTTCCGGTTGCGCGCGCGTTTTGTTTCAGAGCTGGAACAACAGGTAGACTGAATATCTCTGCGTTTCGTCCTGATTCCTTTTGTCGTTTGTGTGCAGTGCAATGGACTGACTGCACAGCGCAAAATGGACATGTTGGTGTATCCCTGTGAAAGCAAATTCGCACCCAAGCCTCTATTGAAAAGAAAAACCAGTTTGCCCAAGTTGAGCTGTGTTCCAGCTGCGTCTCGTTGAGTTGTCGTCTGGTGTGACGCGTCCACGCGTCTGTTCATGTGAATGATTCTGGTGGGGATATCGTTGGTCAAGTGTCGGAGATAACAAATTTCATTTGACACTTCCACGCAGCCGTGTCTCGCGTCCCGTCCAACCGCGCCACGCAGACGCGCTACGGACGCCTCCCGTCGGGTCAGGTGGTGCGCATGGTTCCGGTTCAGACGGTGCCGAGGGTCAAGAAGCCGGGCAAGGGGCGCGCCAAGTACAGCATGGCGGCGGCGCAGGCGGCGGCGGTGCAGCAGGCGCAGGGCGGCAGTCCTCGCACAGCACCCGCCAGCATCAGCAGGAAAGGCAAGTGTGCTGCCGTACACTGGCCTACAAGTCTGTCATGTGGTGCCCCGTATCGGAAGGTCGATTTTAGGTTGGAAATCAAGTTGGTCCTGGGTCCTCAATGAATCGAAGATCTGGTCAAAGAGTAATCCCACCTCATTGTTTGTGTCCGGTTGCAGCGGTGAGAATCTGTTCACGATTCTTTGCTTGCGGCCAGGATCCGTTGTACTGACCGTGTTCGCGTTTTCGCTCGCAGGTCTGTACCGTAAGCAGTACCATAATGGCGTTGCGACCGCCTCCCCGGTGCCGGGTCAGACCGACGCCGGCTACGCCACCATCTCCTACCCGAACGGGACCCACGTCGTGACGCCCGTGCCTCCCCGCGGCGCCGCCCCAGTTGGACCCGGCGGCGGCGCTGCTGCCGCGCCGCCTCCCGCACCACCCGCGCCGCCGCACCCGCACACCGGATGGCACAGCTTGTCCACCACCGACAAGGTCGCCATGTGATCCGTCCGACCGGGATCTGCGAGCGAATCCATCACCGTCACAGTCTTTTCGATGTCTAAATTTCATCAGCTGGACTGCGATCTTTTCGATTCAACAACACTTCGCAAAATTTACCTTTTCTATTTTGACAGCACAAATTTGAATACATTTCAAAGCCCGTGTCGCGGCGAGCCGCGGCCGCGGTGCAATCTTGATGGTGTTCTGTGTGTCTGTCTGTGGACTGTTGGATTACCAAGGGTGGTGGGACCAAAAATTGGTGTCGTGAACAGCAAAAATTGGTGTCGTGAACAGAAGCATTTATTTTATCAAAAAGGAAAATGAACCATTTGGATTACCCCCCCCCTCCTCCTCCCACCCAGTTACAAAACTAACAGTTTTGTTTCTGGACGGGGGCAAACCAATTATCGTATCCACCCGTGTATAAGACGCACCTTTTTGTCCCAAAATTGAGTACGAAAAGTAGGGGTGCACCTTGTACATTGGTATGAGATTACTATATTTTCCATGTGACCTGAAAAATCAAGGCAAAGTTGGGGTGCGTCTTGTGCTTGGGTGCGACTTATTCACGGGTAAATACGGGATGTGTTTGTGACTTCGGGGCAAAGCAATGAAACCAAAAGTTGGTTTGCCCCACACTCCTGCTTACAAACCAACAGTTCCTGGTTGGCAGGCAGGCAGCTGTGGCCTCTTTGCTGGAACAAAGTGTGTTGTGAGCACAATGAGCACAATGCCTATACCGGGAAGGAGTTGCCGGCTCGTTGATTTTTGATTTCTTGTTTGCACAGGAAAGTTCCTTGTTTTGACATTTTTGTTAAATTTGAATTCTAACAGTGGACACAAACTTTCAAAAATTTGGTCTTCACCTGTCAAAATCTACATACAACCTGTCTTTTGAGATGAACAATTTACTTGTGGAAATATTTTTGAGAGGTTTTTGAAACGAAATTTCTATGGAAGCACGGATTTCTTTCACCATGCAATTCATGTGGTCTGTCGAAAGGGCGTTTTCAGTTTTTGGTCAAAATCTTTGGGCGTGTAGGGCGAAAATATTGTGTGGTTCCTGCTTTAGCGATGACCAATTGGGTGTAACTCAAAAAGACTTGTGGACTGAAAATTGCGACCTTGCATTTTGGTCATGGCAGGGGGTCTCAACGTCATTTGTTTTGCAGTTGCGACGTCAACTGTTCAGTGTTGTTTGGCCATAAATCTCCTTTTTGTGACATTTTATGTTTCTAACGTTGCCATTTTCCCAGCAATTTTACATTTTTGCCGTTGACCTTTCACATTCCACACTCAGCTGTTGCGAGAAACGATCAGATTTCCCTTTTCGGAACAATAAAATCATTGGACGAAAAATTGAAGATTGGCAGGCTCTTTGCAATTGCGGAACCACGTCACGGTTGTGCAGTGATCGGTCAGATGCGTTGCGCTCCTATCTGTTCGCGCGACGCAAGAATGGCTGTCAGCACAGTAACGATGGAAAGTCTCACACCTGTAGACACATCATAGATTCTGACTCATTTCAAACTCCAACATTCCCAACTTCTCGTCTGATATGTTTTATTTCGTAACGTCAACATTGTACAGTCACAGTTGTAATAACGTCCCCTTCCAACAATTGACAACTCAACAATCTTCGACAGAAAAGGAATCACAGAGCGCACACCAGAATTGTCCGAATGTGCCTCTATTAATCAACTCAACAATTTCTGTGAACATTTTGTTTTCAGTCGGCACGGTTTTGACCCGATCTGACTTTCCTGACGCTCAGGCTCTGAATCCAACGATTCCATGTGTACGATTCGAGTGCAACTCGCGAGCAGTTGACGTGCACGGCACGAAAAGCGGAAGGACTTGTTGAGGGAAAAATCCAAGAAGTACATATCTGTGGCGAAAGCTTGTCCTTAACAACTCGTGTCTTCTCGTGAACGGCCGCGCAATTCAGAAACCCTGTCGGCTCCCACACTCACAGGTTTCTTTGCGGGACATCCCAAAACATCCTCAACTAGGACTGAAACAAACGCTTTTTTGAGCGTCAGATTTCGCGTATATAAATGTTTTCACATCTTTGAGAGGAACAAATTGAAACAAAGGCACGTGTACGAGCATATTTCCCTTTCCATATTTCCACCTGTGACCTCCACCACAAAATCGTTGCAAAATCAATCTGTGCTGTACAATTCTCTGTTGTGTGGTATTGATATCACATCATAATTTGTCACAAACTGTCCCCATGCACAATCTTCCTCGCACGACAATGTGTGAACAACCACATTGGCACTCGACAAAACAATCATACGAGATCTCAGTTCTTTGTGTGTCACACATCATATGCGAGCGTGTCTGTGTCACATTTCGCAACAGAACAAAAACCTTTTGCAGGGAATCAGAAAATGTCAAAAACGCACGGCGTTGAGCTCCACCAAGTGGCAACTGACATTTGAATTTCAGTACTCGACGTTTATCCGGGTGAAGGTGGCATCCTGAACTTCAGCGCGCTTTCAAAGCTAAACTGCGAACAACCTGTCTTTCATGCTGTTGCAATCCGGTATGTTCTGATTCGAACCCGTGTTCGAGAACGGAGTTTCAGAATGGTCACAACTTCCACACGCACAACGCGTTGTCAGTTTCCGCTCAATGTGAACCACACAGGAGTCACTAAAACTTGCAGGTCCCTGTTCCACGTCCCCAAACACTCAGTAGTTTACATGTGCACGCGCACATTCGGAGCGAACATCACTGCAAAAGTTTTCAGTTCGACTCCGTGATTGCAACAACTGTCCGCAGCAGTGACGGATTCCGGATTCTGCAGGAGAGATTGGTCCCCAGCCCCTATCAGCCTCAGATCCAGCAGAGCACGTACTGATCGGCGACCTGCAGCTGCGTCGGACCCATCGTCTCGCGATACGGCTTCGGGTCCGAGCCTCGAGACTCGAAAAACGTCAGCACGGTCGGACACGCCGAAATCTGGAGAGAAACGCTACGTGAAAGCAACGCATCCATGTATATGTTTGCGGTGTTTGTCAGAACTGTGCTTCTCCCGTTGAGAGTGCAAATCACGCGTGAGGCTGAGAGCGCCCACTGTGAGGAGAGAGTGTTGTACTGACCTGCTCAGGGAGCTTGATGAGCTCCTGCACGTACTTGTTGAGCTGCAGCTCGCGACACTCGGCCGTCTCGATGCTCTGCTCCGTCTCCTCGCCGCCCCGCTCTGCAAGAACAAGCGAAGCAAAACGTGAGAACGTCTCCTCAGGTGACGAACATTTGGTTCTTGCTGAATTTCTTTCGTACCACCTGCTGGAGGGCAAGTGGGCGGCACTAAAATGTACAAAAGTCGACAGAATACTGGAACCAAACACCAGCCAGCAAGTCGTTATGCTCCTGGTGTCCAAATGGAAGTTCCGCAAAATCACAACTTTTTGAATTGAACCGCTTCTGGTCAGGTGGTCTGTGGTGTAACATATTAACAAACAACTGTTTTTGTTCCAAACTGGAATCTGAAGCAAACACATTGTCTTGTTTGCTTGTTTTGGGGAAGGCAGTGACGTTCAGGAAAGAATTTTGCGCGTTTTGTATCCGCGTGGTGGCAGGAAAAGGAGACAGAGACATTGTTTAGCGGGGAAGAAACAAACACTTCCAGTTTGTTCCTCTGTGTTTGTAAAGCAGCCTTGATTGTTTTGAAACTCGACAACGGATTGGAAACGCACACTGGAGGAATTCCTGTGGGAATTTATCCGCCTCTTCGACCGACAACCCGAGGAAATCTGAAGCAGGTGAAAACATCTTTTTTGTCTGCGATGTTTGGACTGGAAGAGCAACATTTGCTGTGCTGCACAAAGTTGAGTGCCAAGAAGCAGCAAGAATTTCTTTGAAATTACAGAACTCCAAGGACAAATCTCAAACTACATGTATTGTGTTGGAGAATGAAACTTTTTACAGACTGCGATCGAAGACAGCAATGTCAAACCCCTCGACGCCATAGGAGAATCGATTCACTGATTGCAAGGACTCTTCCACCAACATTTCGCCAGATTATGGGCAAAACATCTGCAATGGTCATGAATTCCTCATTTTCTCTGGACGAATGGTTGGAAGAAAAAAATCGCGTGTTCTGCAAGTGTTCAGGAAAGGCGACTCTGAAGGACCAACCCGCACACAACCCAAGGAATCGTTGCAGCTGCAACTTTAGAACGACCCAGCTTCCGTAAACTTGAGGTTCGTTGTTTTCCCAAACGTGTTGGGGGAAACGTGCCCAAAGCAGTTGCCTTGACTGTATAATGGATTCGCCTTCGCCTCTGAGAGGCGGAAGTTTCACAGCAAGCACTGTGAACTTTCAAAAGAGTGATCGAAGCATTGTGTTCAAGATTCAAACCGCTCAGCAGCTTCACAAAAAAATTTAGCAAATTCACACCTCGGCACAAAATACTCGCATCTGCGTCATTTTACCCAAATGTTTGAGGTTTCAGGGTAAAAGAAGAAGCAAACATCACTTGGCCCAGGCGTGCTGAGGCCTTACAAGAAGAAACTTGAACCGTCTGGGACTCCAGAGCGATGAGCCTTGGATCTCAAGGTTTGATACCGCGCTGCGTTGGAACAAGGGTTGCCGTGTCTGGTCTGCAGGGCAGGGCAAGGTACCTGTTCCCACAGTTTCTCAACTTCAGTTTTCTTTCCAGTCAACTTGTCACAGTTATGATGCCCAATTCCGTTTCATTAAGGCGCACCTAACAACCTTCCGATGATGTCTCCTGCACAATGAGGAGATCGATGGAGGTTGCGGGAGGCCCAGGCTTCTCTGCCGGCGTCACCTGCACTGCGACTCCGGTGTCAACTTGGTCAAATAGACGCTGTTGGTTTGAGCTTTGTCCTCTGCTCAACATCAACTTCCTGCTTGAAAGCGCTTGAAAGTGAGGCCGTACACGGACGTGTGGAACGCGCATCTTGAAGTGCCACAAGTACGTAGAAAATGGAGGTGGTTCAGAAGTCAATCTGTTGTTGCCATAGATTGCTCTGCCGAATGATTTTACGCTTTCATCGACACACAAATGTTCGATTTGTCCGAACGATAAACCTTACACAGAGCGACCAATTTATCTGCAACAGTCAAACAGATCACAATGCATGGAGGCAAGGTTCCTGATGGCACGAGACTGCAGACGCCGTGTGCACGCACAAAGACAAATCTTTCATGACTTCGGTCTGACAAGTAACATTTTTCAGGAACACCCTCAACAGCAGAGAAGAACGTGAAGCATTTTTTACAGAACAAAATAAGAAAAAAATTACTTCGTATCTCGGCCTTCTGGCAGCCCGTCAAACAGGATTTCGCGCCTGCACATTCCTTTGCAAAACTTCTTTTTGTTTTGTGGAGAAATGTTTCGTTGCATCTGCTTCATTGCCAAATGTACGAACATCTATTTCACATGTACAGGGTGTGGGCACCTGCATGTAAAAGGCGTGAAAAGCTCTGTGAAACCTTGCTGTTCAAATTCCTTGGTGAAGAGCCATTTTTCACGCCGTCATTTCACAGACGTACCCTGGGAACACTGAGGCTGCTCTGCTGTGTCTGGCCCCAGTGAGGTGACAGGATTCAAAAACAGGTTTCCACATTTTTAAAGATTCAAACGAATGCAAAATATTCTTTACTCACTGGTGTTTCGTGCGCTATCATATCAGGTAGACTACACAGGTAGATTTGTTTGCAAGAGATTGCAAATATATCTTTACCCAGCCTACTTGAAGGACGGTCAACAACAGGAAATCGTACCCTTCAAAGCCCTTGTGCAGATTGCAAAGATATGTATTGATATCAGTTTACATGTCTCTTGAGCCACAAAGAAGCTTTTCTATCCAAAGACTTGAGACCGAGGACCGATGTTTTCATTGTCCCCAGACAAAGAAGCTCGTGTTCTTCCAGACCAAGCGACAATTCCAATTTAGATCGACCCTTCATGATCCTGCATGCCGAAGTCCTTCGGGTCTGTTCTGGTCCATTATGGCGGAAGCAAACAAAGATAAGTGCAATAACCCCTGACAAATTTGGGCAATTGATATTGTTTCTTTTGTGGCAAGAACACCAAAGGTTGGTTCCGCACCCCGTCTGCAGCGCTCCTGCTCCCAGAGACGTCGTACAACCGGATGCGTAAATCAGCAGATCGTGACCTTCCATCGCCACAAGTCCCCTCGCACGATGATTGCATTTTTATGACTTGAGCTCGTCTCATATTTTAAAGTACAACACAGAAGTCCACAAATATCAAAAAGTTTCCACAAACTGCTGGCTGTGGAGATTCTGGTGTGAAGCAGAAGATAGCCCACAGTGTCTGTGTCGGAACAAGTCAATGCATTTTTGTCTTGACCTCCAAGCAGACCGCCTCACAAAAGAGGGCAGGTAATGGCTTGAAAGTAACAGTGGTGTAGCCAAAAGGGAAATCATTGAATTGTCCAGAAAAATCCAAGAACTGACTCCCTGCAGAGACATTGCCTTTGAGACGTGTCATTTATCGAGACTGGCAGGCAGATCTATCACTTGAACTTGTGTGCGTGCCGTGCGAATGTTCGAATACCTTTTGATGGGTAGCACGTCATGTTTCAAAGGTGGCAAAACTGACAAGGTGCTCCGAAGTTATAGATCTGCTCTCGGAGTCCTGACCATTGTCAGAAATCACGAGTATGCGGTGTGCATTCCATTTAAGTCACACAAATGCCGCAGACATTCAGACAGGCATCTTATGCACGTGCCTGCTCCGTGTGCCTGGCACCAAGCCTGCTCTATCAAAAAGAATCTGAGAGACCATGGAGTTCACAAAATGGCACAGAACTCAAGATGAATAGGAATTCAACCAGGACATGTGAACACAATCAGACCCCAAACCGTCCACGTTCCCAAAGACTCAATCAGAGCAGTTTTATGGCGGGTTTTCTCTCTTTTTCCTTCATCTCTTTATGGTTTGCCAAATGTATTGCATAAATGTCAGGAGAGTGCTTGGGGCATTAGACTCCTGCGTTCGTTCACACGAAGAACGCAGTAAATTTGTCTGATAGCGATTCCCACTGTTGCCATAAGCCACACACGATCTGCGCACCGAAACCAGCGAACTCCTGAGGATGGTCCCAGCGCCGAATGTGAAAAAGACTCGAGTTGTGTGATCTAAATTTCGATGTGTCTTGTGGTCCGGGATGCCCCGGGATGTTCTGCTTTACTGCAGTGCGAGTTTTGTCACGCACTGCCATCCAGTCCCCTCACTCTCCATTTGAGTTTCTCCACCTGCCCAAGGCCTTTTGTTTGCATTGGGCCGTGGATCGGAGGAAACGACAGCCTCCTCAAAGAAACTGAAGACCTTCAATTGTTTGTTTTGTTCTTGACATTTTGAAACTAATTTCTCTTGGCCACTGCCCCGACCCAATACACACAAAGAATCCTTGAAGGGGCCACGGATTGTCTTTTTGCTATTCAAATTGACTGAGTAATCAGAACAAAACATGCTGGCGTTTTTGTGCGAACTGCAATGGCCAAGATTTTCTCAGCTGGTCCAGTTTTGCGAAGCAAATTGAATTGGGAGTCGAGTTATTGGCCTTCAATGAGCTCGTTAAACTGGTTCCTCGGGAGGTAGCAAATTTGAAGCAAGTCCTCAGGGATGGCACTCAGGCGAAAGCAGTCTTGGGCGATTTCATGGCAAAGAACTCCGCGGTGCAGAAGTGAGCCAGTTGACTGTTGGGGGTCTGGTCACTGTTCTTTGGTCACAACAAACGCGTACCCTTGGAACCCTTTTTGGAAACCAAAAGTATTTCCTTTACCTCCACCCGGGCGTCACTTGCTTCAGAGGCACCATGCAGAGGCGAAAACCAGAGGACTCTGTCTTTGTTGGACCGCACAAATGTGCTCAACAGATGTGGAGATGTTTCCAAAGTTACGCTCGACAAAATACCCCCTCCAATCCTCGTGTACAACAGGCTGCAAGTTGTCCTGAAGTGTGGATCCATTTTTGTTTTGTCTTTTTGTTTTGAGGTCCGAAGGCACGAAAATGCACGCACACCGCCGTCGGTCGTTTAGCACCCAATGTGACGCATTAAAATGGCGAAAATATGCTCGAAGGTCCTTTACGAGCGGGCAAATTGAGTGTTGTGTCCACAAAAAAGCCCATGTACTCACTGCCAAATAAACTGCACATCTAAACCAAGCATGTACAATGTTTCCCAGACAAGTAAAAATTTGCATGAGAGCACGGTATTGGGAACGATTCATTGTACTTGGACTTGGAAATTGGCAATTAGTTCTGGCCTTGTGGGAAGGTTTCGTTTCTAATGTAAACGATGTGCAGCAAACACAAACTCGATCCATCAAGAGAGTGTTCAGAACAAAAAAGCCTTTTCAAATGGAATTTGTTCAGGTCTAATTTGTTTTGGCCCGACACTGACTAAAAGGTTAAATCAGCCCAATGTGAGGTCAAACAAACCAAAGCTACCATTCGTACTCACATTGTAAAAGCAAACCAGACAGCGTGCAATGCCAAGAAAAGATGAGAGAGACCATTCCTCCTTGCAGATTTGGACGCGCATATTCGATTGGTTTTCCAAACAATACGAGCAACAGTCGCAGAAGCCTTTGTTTCCACTTTAGTCTGCGTTCGATGGGATTTACTCGTTGGTATATCAACATTTTCCTCGCAGAGATCAGCGTTTCTGATAACCTGTCAGAATTGAGCAGGACGAACACGATGCCTTCTTCCGTCATGATCGAATAATGTGGGCTGAGCTCATCCTATCAAGACTCCTGTCTCCGGGAAATGGGGCCGTACACAGCTTCTCTTGATTAGTCAGCAGGCAGATATACGGAGGGAACAACACACAGATCCTATTGACCAAATAAGCTTTATGTGCAATGAGTCATCTCTGGGATGTCCCGTTCAATTCTCATCCAGCATCCTTCTCTCCGCAGCGCGAATGTGCATCGATAGTGTTGTGGGACATCTGCAAGTTCCAGACGCACAAAACAGAACCAACTGGAAAGTTGGCTGTTTCTCTTTGACGAGCTGTTCATCAAAACTGTCAGACCATCTGGCACAAGGTTTCACGACGTAGCCTAGCGGACCATGGAGGTCCGTGTACCCCCCCCCACGCTAGAAAATTTAGCACCAAAAGTGCACTTTTACATTTTAATGAGGAGTTGCCTCCCTCTGAAACAAAACAAAATTCACCCCACCCCACCCATCTGCAGTTTTGAGCCTCTGGGGGTTGAATGCCAGCTGAGACCGATGTCAGGTCTTTCCTCCAACCCCGACTCTGGGTCTGCTGGAGAGTCTTCACGTGTCCCAAACATATTCCCCAGTCATTGCAGCACCCGATCACACTTTGACGTAAAATCAAGGACACAAAATTCTCCTTGATGTTCACTCAAGCCATTCAAACCGTACAACATCACGAGCACGAAAGGGACCCTCTCTTTCCTGCATCTTTGGAAAACAATCCTCTCAGCAGAACATCACGCAGGAACATTCAGACCATGGAATTCCAAAAGCAGACAGGGTCTGTTCAAGAACCCGAAGCTGCCGTGTTGTTTCACTGTCAAATTGAAATGGCTTTTCTGCTGGCTACTTGTTCCTGCACTGATGTTGATCTATGAAAGCCGCTCAAAGTGGGAATTTGGTCTGCAGATGCTCGTTGAGGGCGCGGACACACTGAGGCCGGGCGGGGCGCCCCGTCCGGGGGGACGGGGCGCCCCGCAACACACCTGTCATGTCCACTGGATGGGTCTCAGGCTTTTTCTATGTACTCACACATACTGGACGAGTTGTGGGGCACCCCATCCCCCTAGACGGGGTGCCCCGCCTAGCCTCTGGATCCAAAAGACATTCAGTGGCTGGACGGGCTGACCCAGGATGGGGCAGTTGGGATTCTCCAGGGGTGTCCCCAACTTTTGGCGCTCTGGCTCTGCTGCAGATGATCAGTCAAAATGAAGCTATTTTTCCTCATCCAGTTGGTTTGTGTGTTGATGTTTCCACTCACTGATGAGAATATTGCCGTCCTGGCTGCTGCATGGTTGATTTTGAAGAAAAAAAAATGAAACACAAAGCCAGACAGATCAGAAGATGTCATACAGAATGGATCAGTTTGGTGAACAGATCTAGGGCTTCTCATGGAGAGTACCACCACCTCATGCAAGATCTCAGAAAGACTGTAGGAACAGCTAATGATGAGTTTTTCAAGTACTTCAGAATGACAGAAGAGCAGTTTGATCAACGGCATGAACATTTGAAATTCAAGCTGAGAAACAAGGATACAAATTTCTGGAAAGCCATCACTTCTGAGGAGAGACTGGCTCTAACACTGAGGTTCATACAGCTCTGTTTGTTTTTGTTGCGCCTCCATCCAGACAAACAAGGGGTCAGCTCTGTCATCCAGTACCATCACAAACATACAATTTGTTTTTAGCCCGGGTATTTTTTTTTCCCCGGGCCTCCAAAAATTCCAGCTCCTCCCCTCCCATTCAACCGGCACTGCCGAGAAACTTCCGCTTCAAACTTGAACAGGGAAAACTGGTAATAACTCTCGATGTCCACAGGCCCGCACAAACTGAACAAGCATCTGACCACGTCCAGTTTCTGGTGTGCTTCAAAATGTATTTGCCACGCACAAGACATTTGATGGAAATGTTATGACTTGAGCTAAAATGTCATCCAGCTGATGATTGCGGGTAAATGTCAAATGGCTGAGCTTCTCGGTTAGAAGTGCAGGGGTCATGCAGACTGTACATCTGTCTACCTGGTCTGCTGTTGAAAACGTACACACCATGTGCACCTGGACGGAGGAATGTGACAGATTCAATCCACTGTTCACAGTCCTACGTCCAGATAAACAAGGGGTCAGCTCTGTCTGTCTGTCTGTCTGTCTGTCTGTCTGTCTGTCTGTCATTTGTTGCCCTGCCCTGCCCCAGCCAGTGTGTCACGACCCTGACGACCGTTGGCTTTTGGGCTTCACATCCTCATCGGCCTGAGCGCGACACCTAGTTCCTCCATTCCAACTGCGATGCAGGCTGCCTCACCCACGGGGCTTTCGAATGTGTTCGTACTCACCGGAGTTGCAACCCGTTTGCACTGACAAACCACGGTTTGTACAATTGCAAATCATTTTGGTGGACAGCTTGATTTTGTCGTGGTCAAAGCTCAGAGACAAGAAGGGAAAATCGTACTTCTCGTCGATCAACACGGAAGATTCATTTGCACGTTCAGGTCAGACGAATGACGCCTTTCGAAGAGTGACTTCTAAAATCACCACGCACGCATTCGGCTCTGACATTTCCAACAGAAGCGACAAAGCTCAACACAAGTCCTCACTCACGATCCCCTCCAACCCCAGATTTTTCGAACATCAGTGAATGAGGTGTGGCTCTTCTCTGCTCTGTACTTTTGACATTTGACTTGACATTCAAGGGAATCGCTTTTTTCCTTGAGAACGTGACTGGGAGGGAGACTCCGCAGCTTCGTTCCCCCGTGAACAGGAACTCCACGCTTCCGGGTCGGAGTGAAATAACGTCTCCACGGGAGGCTTCGCTGCATCCGCAACGTCCGTGCATGAGAGTTTCTCTCTCACACTGTGAAGAAAGAACACAATGTTGAAACAACTATTTCTACGTGAAAATGGCTCAGAACTTTTCATTTCGTTTTGATTTTTTTGTCGTATCTGACCGCTGAGGCAAGTGGTGCCAGGGACTTGGGCTCAGACCTGAAAAAATGGAACTGGAGTTCCAACCTTTATCAATCGCTGAGAGACAAAAAGCATGATGACGTTCATCCTGAATGTTCATTGGTTGCCTGCAGCAGTTCATTCTATGTCCAGAAGGACAAACAGATTACAAATGGCAGAGCAACATGGCTCTGCCCTCGGGATACCCACAGTTAATTGGAGGTACGAGACGCGTCCTTGCATGTGCCTCTCTGGTTCTTGCGCTGTTTGGATTCAGTTTTTCGCTCAGCGAACAGCTGGACCAACTAGTATTTGGAAAGGGATGGACTTCGTTTGTCAAATGTGACCCCAATCGGTTCACTGTGCTTTGGCTTCGCCAAATCCAAAAGTAACAAATCCTATTCCAGCTCAAATGAAGAAAACTAACGTTGTTCCAAGCCAGAGCGATAGTCGATGGAGTGTTGAGAAACACGAGGAGAATTGATTGTAATTCGAGACCTGCAGCTGAAAATCAATACGTTGTGACAGTTCGGCTAATTTTCGCGCACGCCGAATACCACCCACGTTAAAGCTGCGCTTCTCTTTTGTTTTTGTTCCGGCAGTCAGAGATCGCTGAGAAGGAGAAGGATGTTCGAATTTGTTTCACACTAATCTTTTGCTGCGTTTGTTTCCAAAGAAAGAAATCGAAGGAAGCTTTTACACTTGGACCTTCAGCGGCACGCCTCTGCACTTTTGCACAAGCGTGACCTGCAATGTGCAAGGTACCATGGCACCAGTTTTTTCCTTGGAAGATATCTCGGGTAATTCATGGAAGAGAGAACAACCTTCACACGAGTACGTGTGCATAACACAACGGACTGGGCAAAACCTGCACTCTTTCTTCGGCGCACGCACCCCAACCTGTTCCCTGTCTGCACCAACGCGCCTTGTTTCAGAAACAATCCAGACTAATGAGCTGCATTGTTTGCACCGAGCAGAACGCGCAGCGCTGTTTATGCGGAGGTGCTCTGTCTGTGTCGCTGTGATTACCTCGGGTAAACACTTCCTGAAAGCTCCGTGCACAGACACAGAGCTGCTTCGAAGTAGATCAGAATTTACTCCCCTGAGCAAAGCCAGCACAGAAAACTTTGAAGAACCAATGATGTTTTGGAAAAGAGTTCAGATGAAATGGTTTTGTTCGTTACTTTTGCACAAAATTTGAGTTTTTCTCCCTGGTGCAGTCTTCTGCGAGTTCATACGGGAAACGCGTGTGGCCGCGTTTCACAACCCTCTCAGAGGGAACGCATCTCAGGTCAGATCTTTGGACGAAGAAATCAGAAAGTAAAATATTCATGGCTGCCAACATTACGCAAACAGAAAAATCGATGCGTTACTATAGCAGAATAGCATGTTCCGTGTTGTCTGAACCATGGCAAGTACGTTTTCATGTGGGTTCTCATTTGCGATCGATACCAAGTGAGTATACACTTGCGACTTGTGACTATTTTTGGGCGCTGAACAAAATGGAGACAATATACTACTGGACCCAAAATGGTAAAGAGCAAACCAATGAATTTCGTTGGGACAGACACACTCGAGGAAAACGCCGAATCCAACGCTTATTTCAGTTGTGTTCCCACAGCAGTCTTGTGGTTGCAACGTTTGCGTATCGCAAATCCTGCGAGTCCTTTTTGACACTGATTTGAGTTCAAAAATAGCTCCTTGGACTGTTTTCCTCAAAATGGTGCGTCAGGTTTTGTCAAGGTGTTGTCACACACGAGTTGCTGTCGTCGTGAGAAAATCCCAGCAGATTTACCAACTGAGCTGCTGACAAGCCAAAAAGCAAACATTCTGTTTGCTCGTACGCTCTGTTTGGAAAACACCAAATTCCGATGCTGCAACCAAAGGTGGATGTCCTGAGTGCTGCATGGAAAGAGCTGCAAAGTAGAGAAGCCCTGAATGCTTCAATTTGAAAACAAAGCCAAGTGCAATTCAATTGAAATCGTCTCGACGTTGTGTACGTGAAGCACGTAGCGCGCATGCACACACGCACGAAACTCGAAATTTCCTGATGATTGATAACAATCACAGTTCTTTGGTTGAAGGTAATCCAGATTTGGCCCGAAATGTTTTCCACATAAAAAGCACAACCGCATTCTTGTATACGCTGATGGTCAATGATGCATGGCGTGCAAAGCACATTTTCCCACTCTGCCTGTTGTTCACTTGCACATTTGCAAAGAGAGAACACACAAAACATGCACTGTAAATCTGCACCAGTACACAAATGAATCATGTCCCTCAGTAATATTCATACACAACACAGACGTCTGCTTTTTCACACATCTGCGAAACGTCAACGTCCATTCAGATGATGCAAAGAGACTTGTGAAACGGAATTTTTGCTTTGGTAAGTCAACTCAATGAAGAACGAAATTTTCCATTCAACTTCGTGGGGACAATTGAGAAATCTGATCAAAGGTTTCCCGAGACTCTCCATGTGTCTCTTCAGCTACAAATGGGAATAACCGTGCTTTGCAATTTCCACATCAGCACGGTTGAATTGGGAAGATGTCTCGCCCTATTCAGACGCAGACGGACGTGACCCTGTAAATGGCTTTCAATGGAAGATTGTACCTCCGGGCCACCTGAGGTGACCTGAGAAATTGCCAACATAAATCGTCGTTCTTCAAGTTTTGCCTCAACAGAAACTACGGATTGACGGGACGGTAGGGCCAGGATCCAAAGAGATTCACCGGCAGAACCGTGTCACGAACATCGTCGCTTCTAATCGGAGCTGTTTTCACGACACCAACACAACATGCTGAAATGACTGGACCAAAGACATGAACTACAGGGTCATTTCGCGTAAAGTAATCGCGATGCACGAAGACAGAATTCCAGATTCAGGACCAAAAGAGCGAAAAGGCTGCACCTGTCCCGTGCCACTCTCAATCGACACAAACCGCACCACAAATGAGACCAAGTTTCACGTGTATGTGACATGCGCTTACACGTCTGCGGAGAAAAAAAGCTCCGAGTTTGAAAAATAATCCTCCACAACCCAGCTGTCCGAAAGTCATTCTGCGCGAGGCTTCTGGTTGTGAGAATGTTCTCAGCTTGTTCAATTTTCAGCTGCACGACAACACGTCAAAGCTCTGTCAGTGATGATGAAAAGGAGTACGTTTCCTGCAGAGCGCGGGCGGCTCGCCTTGCGATAATGGTCGACGTCTGCTTCTTGTTATTGGCTCATTAAAATGCCACGGGTGCTTTGTAGCCTGCAGTCAAGTTTAACCGTCAAAAGAAAACCGTGCACACACAGGCACAAACCGTGCAGATTTTGAAGTTTGGGGATTTTGGCGAATGTCTCGGTGTTGCGGAATGCAAGACTTCAATGAACCAAATGTGCATGCATGCACATTGCAAGTTGTTTCAAATTGTCCAAATTTTATATCTTGTTTGCACGCAGCCAGAATGGATTTGGTTCAACCGAAACGAAACGAGGACCGACACAACTTTCACACTTCACACTCTGACCCTCCCACGGGCGCACGTGATGTCTCGTGACATGTCTCATGCATTGGGGGACTTCCTCGTGTATGTGCCATGGCAAACAACGAGGTTCAACATGCATTTTAGCCGATTGATTTCTCGGATTCACGAACTGACCTGGAAGATAGAAGGTGAGCCTCAGTGGTCCGTCCTTGCATTCCTTCGCTCCCCACTCGTCCAGCAGGTAAAAATGGAAATTGTAAAAGTCCGAGAAAGTTCGTTTGACCATGTGCGTGCGTCCATCTGACCACGTCACGTCTACCACGTAGGCCATGTCCCTGATCTCCTGCAGTCTGTGTCTGATGGGCACAAAGCCGCTGACAGAGGCGTGCACGATGGAGTGCGTCCCCTGGCTCTGGGTCTGCGCGGATCCAGTGGAGGTGCTGGTGCTCAGCGACGAGGTGGATCTGTGCAGCTGGGTCTGCAGAAGAGGCGTCTCCACAGGGGAGCAGCGGAACTGCTGGTTCCCCGTGTTGGTTTTGTCCGTGATGACATCCGGGAGCGCCATGGAGTCATTGTCCACCACCGTGGTCACTGGTGGTCTGTTCGTGGCTTCGCCGCTTTTCTGGTTGTTGACAACTTTGTTGTTGTTATTATTTACGTTCTGCTTGTTCGTTGCGTTTGTAGAGTTGACCATCTTCTTCTTGTCGTTCTTTCCTCTGGAGAATGGCCAGCTCTTTGAATTGGAACTTCTCAGATCAAAGGTGCCGGGAAGCGGTCCCATAGTACTAGTGTCCAGAAACTAAAATGCGAAAAACGTTGTTATTGAAAGTATCACCAGTCTTCATTGAACGTGTTGTTCCTTCATTTGCAATCAACAGAAATAAATGATTCTCCGCGAAAGCTGAATTCCCACAGTCCTCGCAAAGTTCAGCACTTGCGGAATATTCCTCGCCCACAGTATTTTTGAAGAGGTGTTCAGCTGTGCAAACAAGTCTTGAGAATCTTTGTTTCCTTTTCCCTCGTGAACTTCTGAATGAAGCCCGTTGCGAAGGACCTTCTCCACCGCAGTCTGCGAAGCAACTGCCTGCTCAGAGATAGCGAGCCGGCGCTTTTTATGCGGCACCCACACATGCAGCGCGACAACTTCACAGTGAAAACATTTCCACCAGTCACGTCAAAAGCGCATCTCATTTCTTGCCAAAATTGTACAAACTCCACTGTTCACATTCCACAAGTTGGCCCCGTGGTTTCAGAGATCTTTAAAAAATTTTGAGCTTCTCACTTTGGCTTTTATTTTCCTTTTTGCAGTGAAAAAGAAGGCAGCGTGAAAGCCTGACCGCTCACACTGCGCAGCTGAACAAGGCAAACTGTTCAATATGTTGCTCAGAATGACACATGTTGCAAAATGTGTTTCGGTGTTTTCTTTAGCAAAACAATTATTTGTATTACGTGTGTAGCATGTGTTGTGGATCGTCCATCACTCGAGTCTGGACTGTCAACCGACGTTGAACTCGCAAAGTGCGTGGTTTTCAGACTGATGCAGACCGTCATGTGTAAAAGCCGGTAGTTTCAAGCGGAAAATCAACAGTACAAGATCCTGAAACAAGCAAAAATTTGACCCTTTCAGCAGTGATTGACATCCGAACTCAAACAACGATAACATTGGACATCACGGAAACAAGGGTCCCCGCGATAAGGATTTCACGATTTATCGGGCACAGGTGATCCCGGTCCAACATGCGGCGCATCCCCTCCCCTAATTTGGCGCAAGTTATCCACGAAAACATCTTTTGAAAGCAATAGTGAAAATGTTCTTCACCCTTGTCTTCGTGTTGTGCTTATTTCGCTCCCGTTGATGAGTGGGTGGATCTGTGCTTCACATCCTGGAAACTGCTCTCATCTGATGAGTCGAGAGGAAGTCACGACCGTTTTCACTGAACCCAACAGCTTCTGACAGATCTGAGCGTCATGCAACAAACTGTGTGTTTGCGCTCCGTATATATTCTCCGAGCTATTTTGTCGAAGCTGTCAGGGCAGTGTGTCCGGTTTCAGGCAGACTGATCTCCGAAAAGAAACGTTTCCAGCGTTGAAGTTTGCGTGGGCCCACAGCATGAAATCAATTGTGAATTCCTGTCGCAATGACCAAATTTGGTGAAACGATATCTGACAGATTGGAGTGTACTCGACATTCTGATTTCAAACTGAACATGTCAGCCGTGCACGACAACTTTGGAATCTGTTCTGAAAGCTTCAGTGCACATTCTCAAGGTTGTTTCTTGTGCATGCGTGCATGTGGCGCAAAACTTGACCGTGCTTGTTGTGGGAACATTGTTTTCCCTTCGAACATGCAGAAAATATACGGGATATTTGTGAACGCAAAGCTGCAGAGCTCTCTTCAGCTGCGGCGTCAAGAAACGTGGACACAGAGGGAGACTGGATGTCTGAACATCTGGTGAGACCCTGGTGTGCACACCACAAGGGAAACCACTTGAATCCACTTACTCCAATGCAAATGTGCAGCTTCACAGTCCAGCGACAAAAAGACATCAAAAAAGACATCACAAACCATGCTTTCCCTCATTCAAAATGTATTGTATGAGATCTGTCAGGCTGACTTCAAACAAGAAAGCACAGGAATTTTAGCTGTCAATCAATTTGTCACTCACCTGTCGGGGTGAGTCACCCCACTTTTCTGGACTGATCTTCAACTGGGCACAACTCAAATTTCCTCATGTTTCACGCGTGGGCTCCCACTTTTTCTTTTGGTTGTTCACAGGTATTGTCACCTGTCTCGTGCAGATTCCCTGCTTCTCACCAATCTCTCTGTTATGAACAACCAACAACAACCCTCAGTACTTACCCCCAAATGGCCATCACTGAGCTCTGTGAGTGTGTCAGAATTTAAGTAGTCACAACAATTTGAGCAAGTCAAGTCCCAAAGTCTGTTGCTTTGGCCTTGACCATGTATGAATGCCCACGCAGGGAGATGAGCAGCTTTTTTTGTTGGTACTTATTCCCAGGGAGAGGCGTGCACAAAGGAAAGGGAAAAGAATCAAAGCGAACACAACTGCAAGATCCCAATGAAGCAACACATTTCAGCACTTTGTGGCAGGCGTCAAGTGACCCACGTAAGAGACAAGCAACGGACAACAGGAGATTAATGAATCCGAGGTGAAGCCGAGGATTTATTTAATCTCCTCTTGTGTTGGTCACTTGTTTTTAGGTGATTTGAGGAGCTTGGTCCGATTTGTGAGCTTTTGGAAAAAGCGAGCGAAATCGGAGTGAGCGAAATCAAATCACCTATAGGCAGCCTCTTCCAAAAG
>JAAUXT010064886.1_pt1:0-2500 | contig 33178 bp, 25 predicted proteins | sample 7278171 | NCBI WGS metagenome assembly JAAUXT01 (sample SAMN14350112, study PRJNA611818) | marine sediment metagenome | isolation source: surface marine sediment (1.8m) | place: French Polynesia: Moorea | collected 2018-08
AGATCCACTACTTGTGATGCCCACAAAACTCAAAATCCAACATGGTTTGTCAAATAAACCCAAATTACAACGAATTTTCTGTGCAGCCTTCAACCTAGATCTAAGTCGACTCGACTCGAGTCCCGAATCTCACAAGTTTCACCGATTTCCTCCGGGTTTTTTGCTTCATTTTGTGAATTTACCTTTCAAGAACACAATTGCCACCAACAGTTGTCAAAAGCATCAATTCTGAGTGAATACCGACAAGTTTTCATGATACCTTCAACCTAGATCTAAGTTGAAGTTGACTCGACTCGACTCGACTCGAGTCCCGAATCTCGCAAGTTTCACCAATTTCCTCCGGGTTATTTGCTTCATTTCGTGTCTCAACCCTTTATACACAAAATTGGTACAAATGTTTTCCAAAAACAACTCTTGGGACCATGTACCGAGGGAAAAAAGACAGAAAAACTTACGAGTTGTTGATGCCGCCATTTTTTGCTCCTGACTGAAGAATCGGACAAGCGCTCACGGTGAAACCAGTCAAATTCTGCACCGGAGCATCGGGCAAGAGAAGCGTGGTACGTTACGTCTCAGTACTACGTTCAGTCCTTCGCCGAACAACTTTTGCGGGCATCATGTACACGTAGACGTGAGCGTAGAAAAGCTACGTCTACGTCCACGCATACGTCCACGCAACTGTTTGCCGAACCTATCTACTCTGACAAACGCACACGCATAAAGTCTGGACGTGTTGCTTTCTGAAATCGGACGTGACTGTTACGAAAGCCTCAGTTGAGGCACGTTTTCAGCACTGCAGCATCATTAATCCGAAAATTTCTTCTGAATGCCAAAGGCAAACTCAAGACGATACTCAAACCTGCTATGGTGCATGAATGAGACGAGACATATCTGTATCTGGTTTTATTTCAGAACTCAAGGGACATCGTTGGTCCAGGATTTGACCAAAGGGCCCGCGACAGAACAGCCAAATCAACAACAAAGTAAAAGCAAGGATAACGCAATGTGTTTGGAATCAAGCGTCTTTTCCAGGGGGTCCAACCCGCAGAGAAGGACTGGTTCTTGGCAGTTCGAGCGTGTCCTCCAATGTCCTTGGTTGGTGCGCACAAGCCCAAGTGGAACAGTTCTTGTACTCACTCATTGAGGCAAACATGGAGAGGTTACCAACAGATCTCTGAAAATGTATTCTTGTGAAAAGAAGGGACATGGGTCTGAGACAGTTCCCAGGGCACGCCGGATCCGTTTGAGCCATTTGCGAACGAGTACAGACTGACGTGAGACACACTGGACACAACGGAACGCGCAGTGTGTTTGGTATATATTTTTTGAACTTGTGACGTTTGACGAGAGACTCACCATTCTCATTTCTTCACTCGGGAGCGTCCAAAACACAAACTGAAATCCCCTTGTGCTCAGGTCATTGTCCACGCAAAAATATTACCAGCGTGCTTGGACTGGGTTCTCACACAGCAAAAAAAGATTCCTGTGAAATCACACAAAGACTTTTTGAGGCCTTTGGTCGAGGAAAGTGTTGTGTGATTGAACAAGAATCCCCATTTTAATTCCACAGTGCAAGCACAAACGAAAATGAGAGGTTTTGGGACCGCAGACTTGTGGAATTCGCACTTGTGTGCTTCTTTCAATGTTGGCAGCGCTTCAAGCTGCACACAACTTTCGCGTGAGCTGAGTAATTTTTCACTCAGAATTCAATGCGTTGCCAACTGGGGCATTCCCCAACTTGAGGTGGACGTGTCTACGCACCTATCAGGAGGTGCCAACGGATTCCTTGGGTTTTCCAGACATTGGGACACAATACAAATTATCATAGACTCCCTATGAAAGCACCAATGGCGAGCCATGTCCTCCTCTGCACGCAGGGTGCACAACGCAGTCGGCCTCCACGACAGGAAAGGTCAGCCTGCGCGCACGCTGAAGTTTCTAACGGGACCAGGAGCTTGTGGGGCTGGTCAGAAAAGTCTTTGCCGCTGGACAATGTTGATTTTCCTTTTCCGTTCGACAAGGACTTTTGTGAACAGCCTCGTACCAGATGCACTCAACTTGTGACGACTCATTGCGACCAGAGCTTTGTTTTTGGTTGGTAAAGTTAAAGTCCCCTTTCAATGTCTCAACAGTCGTGACGTGGATCCGTGTGTAGAAAGTAAAATTGATTGTTCCAGCAGAGAAGCCAATTCTTGCTGAACATTGAAATCACCATTGACAAGCACATTTCACAATGCACGAAACAAAACAGTACGAACCAACAGGTTCTTCTGGTTCTTCAAGTGCTGTGCCAACCAATTGCACACAGAAATTCATTCACTGACTTGTTGGAAGAAAAAATCACCTCAAGAAGAGAATGTGTTTGCACTGACTGACTGACTGACTGACTGACTGACTGACTGACTGACTGACTGACTCACTCACTCACTCACTCACTCACTCACTCACTCACTCTCTCTTTGTCTCTCTCACACACGGGAACACAACACACACACACACA
>JAAUXT010064886.1_pt1:5000-33178 | contig 33178 bp, 25 predicted proteins | sample 7278171 | NCBI WGS metagenome assembly JAAUXT01 (sample SAMN14350112, study PRJNA611818) | marine sediment metagenome | isolation source: surface marine sediment (1.8m) | place: French Polynesia: Moorea | collected 2018-08
GGTCAGGCTGAATGTCTGATATCAGCAGATACGTGCACTTCAAATTTTTTATGAGAACCTTTGTCCAAAACGTACGCAGAAAAATGACTGCGGGAAAACAAATCGTCAATCAACCAAGTTTTGTTGTTCAAATTCAAAATATAAACAGTTGATCACGTTCAGGAATAAAGAAATGATGTTTTCTGTCAAGTGTATTGTTGTTTTTTTTGTTGTCTTTTTTTTGGCGGGGGGGGGGCGGGGTCCAGGTGTCTCCGAACTGTATCGCCGCAGCATGTCGCAGCCGAAACAGAAAACAAATGTTTCTCCAAACTCAAACAAAATCACTGATCAAGGACAGTCTCCAGCTCATGAACGAACTGCAGTTTCAAAGACAAGTCAGGGGTGAAGCGCTCACACAAAAACCTCTTTTTGGGGTGCAGACACACTGAAGAGCGATGCGCTCTCTCATCGTGCTGTTGCATCGCCCCATCAAGGTTTGTGTGGGGGCTGCTCTTCCGTCTTCTTACCGCTACAGGAGCGGTTTGGGGCGATGTGAATGCTGACCCAATGCAGCGACGCGACGTATCGTGTCGCTGGGAGTGTGCTCCCAGCCTCCATCATCTGCAGCTTTCATTTAAAAACATGACCACACCTGCATCTTTGTCGGCATGTTCTGAATAAACAGAGACGGTGTGCCTGTCAAATGCAAATTGCGGGATTCTCGACGGATCTCGGGGTTTTTCTTGGAGATGTTACATTCAGGACCAAAGCACATCGAAAATCAAATTGTTCCAGCATTTGACCACGGGACAGACAAAGCAGAACCACACGTTGTACCCCAAATGACATGAAAATTGCAGACAAGTATCCTCTGGTCTGCAAATCCATATCATTCTGCAGTGTTCCTTTTGCTGGTGTTGCATAATGTGTGCGACGTTTATGGTTTGTGCGACGTTCAGTCGCTTCGTGCCAACACAGCAAAATAAGTGTCGTGGTTTTGGTTCACAAACGGATGGATGCCAAAACGTACAAATAGCTTCGCAGCCATATTTGGGGAATGCCTAAACTCAAGAGACGAAGGCAAACGCACCAATGAAGAGGCGAGCACGGAATGCCCGGGGTTTCCCAGACCGTGGGGCCCAATAAACGGTTGGGTGCTAAAAAATATCCCTTGTGTCCAACGCTCTGCATAGGGACCGGAAAGCTAACATCTACACTCTGTGGGGGTGTGCAAGATCATATTTGTGTCTCCAAAATTGGAGACCAGCTGTTTTTGTCTGAATCTGACCTGAATTTCTGGTGAACTCAGCTTGAGTGTCTGTTGAGTAACACGTGGGTTTCTGAAGTGAAAGTTCGAAAAACACCGAACTGCACACGACCAAATGTCAAAATCACAGAATCCTCCGTCACGCCAGCCTTTGTGCCTTTGTGACACCGCTTGACTCGTATCAGAGAGGCAGGAAACAGCCAACTTTGTTGTGAGTTTGAAAAGATACGAGGTCTGTCATTTAAATGATAAGTTGTGTGCGAGGAAATTGACGCGTTTTTGCGCAAACTTGTCAAACTTTAATAACATGAAGTAAACATTGCCATGCACATGTGGAACATAAAAATGCAACCAAAATGAAATGCAAAAATGCTGTAAAAGTGTGTTCAAAAAGGGAACATTGGCAACAATGCCGAAATTCAAGCTGTCATGTGATCACAAAAGTTCAGTCTGAATCTGACATCTCATTGTCCATGATTTGCACCACTTCTCCGTGTCCCTTGATGTGTTGCCCTTCAAAGTAAGCACCTCCTGAGAGCACACACTTGTTCCAGTGCACAGGGAGGTCCATCATTGCCATCTGGAAGACATCTGGATCCATTTGTCTGAGCTGTTTCTTGATCTCTGCTTGGAGTTCAGGGACTGTCCAAAATCTTTGTCCACGCAACTGTTTCTTCAAATAGGGGAAAGGAAAAAAATCACAGGGCACCAAATCAGGTGAATAGGGGGGTGTGGCAACATGAGCATGTCAGACTCACCCATCAGCGCCAGACTAATGATTGCTGTATGGGGTGAGGCATTGTCTTGATGGATGTAGACATGCCTCCAGGATTGAGGGTCATCAGGATCTTGTCACTCCCACAGAAGAGGTCTTTTTTATGGATGCGCTCCTTCAGTCTCTTGAGTAACTGCACATAGTTTTCAGCATTCACAGCATCACCAACAGGCCGAAATTCAGTCTGGATCAAGCCATGTTCATCGAAGAAGCACATCAACATGGTCTTCTTCTCAGATCTGTTGCGCAGAGCCTTTGTTGGGCATGGCTCTTCAGCTGTTTTCCACTGCAACTCAAGTTTGGTCTCAATGTCAAACAAAGGGAAGTAGGACTCGTCCCCAGTGATGATCTTGGACAGGAGCTGCGGATCATCCTTGAAAAGTTGCAAATTCTGAGCACTCAAATCCCTCCTCATTTTCTTCATTTCTTCCATGAGTACTCTGGGTATGAATTTGGGCGTGACTTTCTTCATCTTAAAATCCTTCTTGACAATTTTGTGTGTCATGTTCCTGTTCACATAGCACTTCTCACTGAGGTCCCTGATGGATGAACGCCTGTCTTGATCAATTGCTGCTTGCAGTTCTGCTTTTTGGGCTGGTGTACTCATGCTGCAGGGATGTCCTGGCCGAGGTTTGTCCTTGACAGACATGTCGCTGCTGTGGAATCGACAGTGCCACACCCCAACTTGCGCCTTGCTCATTGCTTCAGCTCCATAGACAGCTTCGAGGGAGCGTGCACATTGGGTGGGTCCTTGGCCAGAGGTAATGAGGAACTTCAACACAACACATTGGTCTTCCTTTCAGGGGCATCCAGGCTTTGTAGAAAATAAGTTGGAATCAGCTGGCACCCTCAGAAGCACAGCACGAGAAAAAGCAATCCAAACATGCCCAAATCATGAACATTGCTTACTCGGACAAAGCTCTGGCATTGCATGCCAACTGACCCTCTTTGAGGATTGATTTCATGTTGATCTGTGACAGTGACATTGCCTCATGGAAGGTCAAGATGTTCCCAAGGACTTCAAGTCTTCAGACAAACATTTTGTCAAAGATCGCTCCAAATTTGCGCAAGCAGTGCAAAGAAACTTATCATTTAAATGACAGACCTCGTACAACTTTTGAAGCCCAGTGTTCAGTTTGACACGTATCTTTTTCAAACCCACCAGGTTGTTTCTCACGGAAAAGATTATTTTGCCTTTGAATGTTCAGAAACCAACACTTTTCTTCTGTGTTCCAACAGTTTCCAACAGTTTCATGTTCGAAGTGCGATATTGTTGTTAGAATACTTGATTGCAATCATGCGTCCTTTGCTACTCTTTGTTGAAATCGCCACAAGGTCCCTGGACCCATTGTTCACACATGGTGTGGACACATTCAGGGCTGCAACTGCGTGCATTTTCGGACGACAGTGCGGATGTTGGTGACAAGGTTCCTCGCTCCAGGGGCGATGCTTCGGCGCCAGAAATCACAGTGGTGTGTTGGAAAAGAGTCCCGTACATTGCTGTGTACTTTCTGATAGGTACGAATACTTCTTTTGAGGATGGCAATGTTACGCTTCGATTGTGAGAACATTGCAAGTCACGATTTGATGCTCGCACAGCACAGTCAGAGAACCTTCTGTGAAGACTGGACACCGTTTCGGCTTTGATCAAGGTAAGTTTTGTTTGATTCTTCAATTTCTGGATACAGGTAGGAACAAACGAGTTATGCGGTGCGTGTTGTAGGTGAGCTGAAACTTCTGGCGAGTCAGGAGTTTTTTGTTTTGTTTGATTTGCAAATATGTTTGTTCAGAGTGGATTTTGGTCGTGACCTGCCGTATTTTTTTCATTTGCCAATTGATTTGGATTTGGAAGGACCCGAACATTTTGAAAACCAGGGCCGGGGGTACAGGATTTGATCAGTGTGGAGTGACGTTTGGGGGACCAACTGAATCTTGCAAACAAAAACAAATTTGGTATCTGCCATGCACAATTTCCAAGGTCGTTTGTTGGCATGGTCCATAGATCCGGCCGAGGAGCCACACGTTTGCACGCTCTGGTGTCTGTTTTCAGCCGACGGACCTCCCTGCTCTTCCTCTGCCCGCGCTGAAACTCACCCCACAACACTTCTTCGCCAACAGGTCAGTGCACTGTTTCAAGGCGAGTTTTCTGGCTGGTAACCAGACGGAGATTTTTGTCTGTCAAGAATCGTCTAATGTTCTTCCTGTACTCTCTTCGTCCGTTTGCCAGCAATCTCTTCTTTCTTGTTCGCAGGACGTCGTTGCCCCTGGTGATGCAGCAGGAGTGCGGAGAGGTCGACATCCCCGTTGTCATGGTGACCGAGGACGAGGAAGGGTCTGGCCCAGGTACGTCAGGCGAGGCTGAATAACACAACAAAAGCCGTTTCCCCATTGGGTCGGTCGGAACTGAAAAGTCGGTCGTACTTATGCAGTCCTACTGTTAGGTCTGACTTTATTTCCCCATTGACTCAGGCAGGTCAACTTAAGGGGTTTTCACATTGGGTTGGTCCAAACTAAAAAGTCGGTCCTGCTTGTGCGGTCCTACCTGTTAGTCCGACTTTTGTTTTCACATTGACACAGGTAGGTCCACCTGCTCTGGCAAAGTCAGTCACTACTGACAAGTTGTAGGTCGACCTGCAATCAGTTGACATTAGGCAGTAGCATGTTCTATTTGGCTTCCCCATTCTCAACTGGTTCAGTCCTACTATTTCTGCAGCTTCAGTCGCAACCGACACCCAATGGGGAAACCGCAAAACACATAACCATGGAAAAAAACACCAAAGAGTCCGGTGTGTTGAAATAAACTTTGATGCCAAAGGCTAATCATCTTCTGTGCTTGCAGGGTCCAGGGGAAAACGGGACCTTAGATATGAGACAGACGAGGAAAGGCCTGCGCAAGCCAACATGGGTCTGTGCACCCTTCTCCAGTTTTTCCGAAGTTGTAGTCACACCCATTCTAACGAACTGAGTTTCAAAACAGTTGGGGAAATTTGGGTTCAGCTGTCGTTGGGATCCATGGTGGCTGCAATCTGGAAACTTGTTCTCCCACCGGTTCCCGTGTGGGAGTATATGGAGCTCCTGGTAAAATTTGGACTTGGGAAACTGCCTGAAATTTGAAATGGAGGGCTGTGATTGGCTTAGATTGTGACTGAGACCAATCACAGAGCTTGTTTGAGCAGGAGCCAATCAGAGAAGAGCTTCCATCTTGGTTTGGTAATGAGGAGTGGCAGCCATTTTGGGAAGGCAGCATTTCAGGTTCATTCCATATTGTTGAATATTTTCAGTGAAATAAGGGGAGAAATGGGAATGCACAGGGGAATGCACAGGAGAATGCCTGTATGCAGGGGAATGCATGGGGAATGCATGGGGGGTGTCACCCCCAATGCATTCCCTGTGCATTCCCCTGTGCATTCCCCTGTGCATTCCCCTGTGCATTCCCCTGTGTGTTCCTCAGGGGAATGGGCATTCCCCGGTGGGAGAATTTTTGGAACCCTTGGGGGTTTTCTTCTCTTGTTGGATAAAACAGTTCGAGAACACCTGGAAGGGGTTGCAGGAAGTTAGGGTTTCAGAACCAATTGGTTGAATAACCACATATCAAAGTTGTGTTCTTTGTCCTTGCAGTGGACAAAGTCCTCGACATGCTCAGGGGGCCTGACCTCGGGGCTGTTCTTCGAGGAGCTGTGGCTGCTGCTGCTGCTGCTGGGGCTGGTAACTGTCCATGCATTCCGTAAATAATCATTGAAATTGATCGTTTACACATCTGCTTGTTTGTGTTTTGGTCACTGTGTTCAGGTCACTGTGTTTAGGTTGCTGTGTTTTGGTTGCTGTGTTCAGGTCGCTTGCACTCTGGTTTCTCAAATCACCGTGAGCTCCAAGGAGCTATTTTTCAGCTGAGTCCGACCTTCAACACCTCAACTGAGACAGAAAGGCAATTTTCTGATGCCGCTTATCTCGCCAAACAAGATACAGATAAACTACGCATCATGTTAATTTCACAACAACAAACAATTTCTCGAGTTCTTCGTGAAGTCACTTCTGTAAGTCGACAACAAGAAGATGCTTCAAAACGTATGTTCTTGCCATGAGCATGTTCAGCGCGATTTTTGCGGCCGTACAGTTGGTCAGGAATAGGGGACAAGAAGTCGTTCGATATCATGGACGTAATCGTCGAGACGAAGTCAAGACGATCACATGATATGGAACGACTTCAAGTCCCTGAACAAAGTACGACCAGATTTGTTTGGTTGTACTGTGCTACAGTGGAGTCGATGACCATTGAAGACGCTCGTGGCGCTCGTCACACGTCTCGTGGTGAGGGTTCTTGAACTGAAAGTATTGATTACTGAGACTTATTTGAACGGGGTTTTCGACATGCGGGCGAAGTTGCATGTTGAGACCTTTGGTCAAGACATGCAGCTGAGTCTGCATGGAGAAAACCCTGTGAAAGAAATGTCGAAGTGATGAAGACTTGAGGTCAAGAACTCACTTCTAGTACGGCATTTTTTTTCGAGTTTTCAGGAGACTGGTTGTGATTGAGTTTTGAGGGTGGTTTGAAGGGTCAGATGGTGCACTGTCTGGGCTGAGTTGACTTGGTTGTCGATGTGTCATTCCGGTCCCAGATGCCATTGAGAAGAGACGCTTTTCTTCAGCTTTGTGTCGTCTGTTTTTTTATTTCTTTTCTTGTGTCTCGCAGTATGGCTGATGAGTTGCCAGATTTGCCGCAGCTGATCAATTTGGTTGACTGCGAGTCTTCAGAGTCTGACTTCAAGGATGCAGAAATCTTGGACGAGACGATGGGTGTCATTGAGTTCGACCCTGATGGCAGGTGAGTTTTTTGCACAAGTTTTGTTGATGGATGACAATGTTCAGGTGTTGGGTTCGACATGTAGAAGGGGTGCCAAGCTGGTGAAGTTGCGTTGTTGATCATTTTTGTTCGTGCTGTAGTGCAGTCGACTCTAAAGCATTCTCTTTTCACTTCAGCAGTGTGTGCACGTCAACACAGAAGTCTGGTTGTGTTCACGCATTTCTGGCCGAGGTGTCTGACGAGGGAGAAGACGTGGACGTGGACGTGGAAGACGTGCCTTTTCGTGGGTTCGACTCAGCTGAGAAGCAGAAGAAGTCTACTGCAGTTGCGGGGTCAATTCTGGTTGGTGCTGAAGGCAAGTGCAGCGACGAACCGGACGCAGTTGTCAAAAAGTCTTGGATGCCTAAGAGGCCTGTTTCTGTTCCTCCTTTGGCATGTTTGGTTGATCTGAAAGCTCAAAGAGATGCGTGGGGGACTGCCCAAAATCAGTCTGTTGATTCTGTCCATTTCGGAAAGCCTACAAGTGAGAAAGATTTGGATGAATTGTGTGTCAAAAGTTTTGCTGAGACAACTGACAAGAAGATTACTTGGGCAATAAATTTGTTCAAAGAGTGGAGAATGAACAGGCTGAGAATTGGTCCATTTGACAACACTCACGGGACTCTTCAATGGGTGAATGTTGAAGACAGTGGGAACCTCCTGAAGCCTCACATGTGCTTGGCATTGTGTTGCTTTGTGAATGAAATCAAGAGAAAAGATGGGAAGGAATTCCCTGGCAAGTCTCTTTACGAAATTTTGATGTGCATTCAATTCTTTCTGGAGAAGAGAGGGCTATTCTGGAAGCTTTTGGATGACCCTGAGTTCGTGAAATTGAAGTTTACACTCGACAACATTATGAAGAAGAGGGCTGCTGCACATGCTGGTCCAGAGGCCCGGGCATCCACCCCAATTTCGTATTCTGATGAAGAGAAAATGTGGGCTTCAGGAGTGTTGGGTGAAGATTCGCCAGAGCAGTTGCGCAACACTCTCATGTTTCTGTTGGGGATGCATCTGGCTCTCAGGGGTGGGGAGGAACACCACAGGCTTAGGTGTCCTCCCTTCAACTCGCAGTTGATGATCGGAGTTGACAGTGAAGGTAGAAAAGTCTTGTTGTATCAGGAAGACTACAAGACAAAAACCAATCAAGGCGGAATTTCCGGCAGGAAATATGTCCCAAAGCAGGTGAAAATCTACCCAAATCAGAACTCCGATCGTGACCCTGTGAGACTCTTTGAGAAGTATGTGGGTTTGCTCCCTTCTGATGCCAAAACATCAGCATTCTACAAGTACAGTCTGAAGAGCACATGGTTGTCTCCTGTTCAGTGGTTTGCAGACAAACCAGTGGGCGTGAATGCGCTAAAGAAAATTGTCAAAAAGCTCACTTCCCAAGCTGGTTTGGTGGGGAATTTCACAAATCATAGTCTCCGCTCAACAGCAGCGACGAGAATGTATTCTCAAGGAATAGATGAACAAGTTATCAAGGAGGTGACGGGGCACCATTCTGACGCAGTGCGTGCGTACAAGCAGATGAGTGACACACTTTTGAAGCAAGCCTCTGAGGTCATTGGGTCCGAGTTCCCGAAAGAATTTGACATTGACAACGTAGAATTGTGTTCTGAACATGTTGTGAGAAGTGTCAGTGAAGAATCTGTTCGCTCAAAGTCACACAAAAGAGATTGTAAGATGTGTACGAAAAGCGGAGGGTCGATGTTGTGCGCGTTCTTGCAAAAACTTGATGAGAAAGTTGAGAAGAAGAAGCAGAAATTGTCATTGAAGAAATAATAAATAATGTTAAGATTGCATTGCCATGGTCATGAAGATTGTTCTGTGCAAATAAAGTGTTTGATGTGCACATGACGTGCACAAGACTCTTTTTCTCTGCGCCGAAGATTCGTGAGAAATAGCCGAACTCAATCGCAAACAGTCGAAAGAAACAAGAAAAAAAACGCCATGCTAGAATCAGTGATCCAGCACACTGATGTTGAAAAGCGGCAGATCTTGTGTGAAGCCTCCCAAGCTCGCAGTGCACTTCTCATCCCATGTAACAAAGGCCATTGTGACCTGTTGAATTTTTGGAGATCTTTTCCCAACGAAACGACAGCGATATTGTTCCCGCTGCGCAACTGATGTCTTCTTGTTCACGTTCACAGAAATAAAATAAACTGACCTGCACTTGAAACTGGATGATTCTTTTGTACATTTACCGCGGTACGGTCGTCTACCGACTCAATTGTCGTTTTCACCGGAAATGGAACGACGTGTCTTTTCGCGAACGCACCCGTCCTCGAACGCGTACATTGATGTAGTTCCCTTGGCACAAAACTTCTCGCGGACACAAAACGTTCAACGAAATCTCACAACAACGACCAATTGTAACTAACTGCGATCAGACCAATCGTTTTCGCCACACTGATATTGTCACGGTTCTTGTTGAGCCGCCGAAAGATGCCAGTGTAGGTTCCGCTGATGAAACGTTATCTAATGCTGAATAGTAACCTTTGCTGGGGGGTTGGGGGGGTTGGGAGTGGAGTGGAGGATGTCTCCTTTGATTGGGGGGTAGGGCTGATTGAAGTTTGAAATGACGGATATGAGAAAAAGAAAACCCTTTCGCGCGCAGTAGAGTTTCAGAAGAGCTATTTTTGTTCCCGGGGTCAGGAGCTTTGGTCTCCAGTACCTGATGACACCATAATTCTGTTCGCACACACCCACACCCACCCACACCCACGCACACACACCCACGGACACACACACCCACACACACACACACACACACTCACTCTCTCTCTCACTCTCTCTCTCTCTCTCTCTCTCTCTCTCTCTCGTGCGCGCGCACACACAAACACACACGCACACACACACACACAGTTCGGGTGATTTTCGCGTTTGTGCTCTTGTGCCTGCCCCAGTGGAAACGTTCAAACGAATCTGCAGCCTTTGTTCCTTGAGTCTTCCGTTCACAAAATGTCGCAATCATACGCTTTGTCTGTTATTCCAGGGGTTCCCCGATGCAATGAAGATTTGCGTTGTTTTCTTTGCCACCATCCAGTGTCTGCACTTGTGTGTGTATGTGTGTCAGTGTGTGTGCGTGTGTTCAGAACAGAGCAAGTCAGGGATCATATCGGGATTCGAAATTTATTCTTCCACATACAGTCAAAATTCAATTGACTGCATTCACGAATTTACAACGTGTCCGACTTGCAAAGAAAAACATTTTTGTGGGGTTCAGGCAAGAGAAGCAGTGTTACTCGACAACTCGGAACTACCCATCACGGGATCCAATAACTGTCCCAAATGCAGGCACCATCAATGCACACTTTGTACCAGACTTTCCGAGGCCTGTGTGGCCTCGGGCCGAGCCTCTTCACTCTGGACCCTGCAACAAAGAAAACACACTGTATGATCTGCTGAATTTGCCAAAAGTTTTCGTGACCACCCTTCCATGAAATCATCCACACTCGCCACTTTGCATCGTTGCACATATATTGTGTTGTGCAACCAAGCAGAGAGATGCCAACAGAAACATGTGCACGCGTGTTTATGTCGGTTTTCATGAGTTCATGTTGAAATCAGGTCTACCATCACTATTTTTCATAAAATTTCCGATCTTCCCCGGAGCGTATTTGTTGAGAGGGGGTTCATTTGGCCTCTGACCACCAGATCTCAAATCGTGCCTCATTCCAAAACCTGTGCCGCGGATGCAGCTTGCAGTTCTTCCTTTTGTATTGAGAGTTTCAAGGTCAAAGTTTGTCTCCTGAAATTGTTTTCCCCCAAAGTATGTCTGAAAGTTTTACCCCCTCAGCTTTGCACACTGACCTTGATCAGGGGCCCGGTGGCCATGGTTTATCTGGCTCCTGGAGAAGCATCACTTTCTTCGCGCAAAAATTAGCAGTTGTTGTTTCAAAGATGAAGTCCTGCCCCCAAGGGATGCCCTCCTCCCTGAACCAGACCCTGGATCCGTCCCTGAAACCGCCTATAATTTCGCCTGCATGATAAATTTCAGTGAAACAAACTTGTTGCTGGATCGTGGATCTCCTCCGTGGTGACAGCAATGGCGACACGGATGGGACCGTCAGGACACTCCTGCTGCATCACGCGAGGGAGAGACGCCCTGGGAAAGAAGAACATGGTAAATACAATCAGGTGTAAAATTGTTCGTGGACCATGGGTGAGACCTCGGGTTCCCAGCACTTTGTTCTCGGGACTTCACAGCTGCACGCCCACAATTTCCGGCAGAGGGCAGGGCTCCGACGGATCCAGTAGTGGGATCCGCCCCCCCTCCCCCGGTGTCACAATTCGTTCACCCAAATTGAAACTGCTCAAGTCAAATGGTTGATCACAAGTGGCGTTGACCCCACCGGCGAAATCGTGGTGCTTTTGTTTCAAAATGTCAAATTCTTCAGAGTCAGAATCGAATTTTACGGTGGTTTGGCCCACCTCCGTGCTCACCTGTCTGCGTTGAAGTTCTGGAACACATGCTGTGTCACGTGTTGTCTTTCAGCGCTGTCGACCGTCTGGAGACACAAAAACGAGCTCAGTGGAAGGGCTCAGGTCATACCCTTGTCTTGAGCAGAGTTCTGGTCATCATTCTGAGGTTGCTCCCGTCCACCACACTGACTTTGTATTCGATGAACGCAATGAATTTTGTATAAATTGGGCAAATTCTGTATGAAGGACGAACAACGTTGATGAGAGATATCGGAGGAGTCAAAAAAGACAAATGCAAATTTGGATGAAAGCAGGTTTGCACAATTGACTGGCAAAACGTGGACTTTGTCGTGTGCACAAGGCTGTGTCGTGTGAAATGTACAGCACAGGGCTGATGTTCTCACCGAGGCTTTCTCCCAGGTCCTGATGTCTCCAGTACCGTGCGAATAGTTGAGCAGGAGAGTGCAGTGCCCGTTCACTTTGGCCAGGGTCAGGTCCTGACGGTCAAAACAGAGCAAACTGGCATGAAACGTATTCAGTGAACTGGCAAAGCATGTTTACGTTCAACAAGAACTTCATCGCCAATCGCCAATCGTGTGTCAGGTAGATGAGACTTTGCGTGCACATTCGAGTGTCTGTGCAACCACGCTTGAAGATGTCATGGTCACTGTTGGGATGTGGCCCAATTTATGCTTGTCTCCTAACTCACTGTGTTATAGTCGAGTATCAGCGTGAAAGGCCGTCCGTTGGGGACGTTCACGTCCGTGACGAGTTTCACGTAGTTCTCGGCGTAGTTGATGTCGACGTCTTCCGTCGTCACTGGCGCGTGGTTGAAGTCCATGTGGATGTGGGCCTGTATCAGAAATGGGTGTGCCTCGTCAGAACAATAAGAAACAGAGTTCGCGTTTCTTCACGCATTTCAGTTGATGTCGATCCCCGCGCAAGCGTTCGGCTTTCAAAAGAAATCATGCGGTCTCTAAATTCTTTGATACGACCCCAATGACCGTCGTTTTAAACACAAATGAATGAATGATGTGTTTGTGATTTTGGAAAACGAGCACCAACCAAGCATATGTATCTTGAGTGACACCTGACATTTTGATGATTTTTCCTTTTGTGCACGAGAGCAACACGGGTTCTGACACTCACATCCTGGACGTGTTGGTTCGGTTTCCCTCCCACTGGCTTCACGTTGGGGTCCGTCATGCTTTTTCCACTCGCCTGCAAAGAAAAAGAAAACATGAAGACAATTTTTCCAACGATAATCCAGGATTAACAAGGCGTGTTTCAGTTTCGTGGACGTATAATTGCTGCACAAAACAGAAAAAAAATAGTTGAAAATTTATGGGGGTGGAGCATAAAAAAACAACGAACTCTATGTTGGAGTCGCTTTTGCTGAAATTGAAAAGCAACTGAACTTTTCGGGGAAATTTTGACTCACCAGGGCGAGTCCTGCGACCACAAAAGCGCAGAGCACCAAGCGTGGAGTCATGATGGGACGGTTCGGTGCACACCACTGAAACACAACAACACAGGCTTCACACTGTCAAAACACAACTTTATACACGTCAACACCAGGGGTGGATCAATATTTTAGGCAGGGACGCCTGACGGTAGATCGGATGTTTTCAAACAAGCGACTTGTTGATAGGTTTGAAGAAATTACCCTGTGTGCGCGAATTGTCGTGTTTGAATTCAGACTGCTACGACACACAACAAATCGCGTCTGAATAAACGACTTTGGGGGTTTTCAAGTTGCATGATGCGTGGTCGTTTTTGGGATGACTTGAAAAAATATCACCATCAGGTCTATTGTTAAATTTTGACGCCGACGTCAAGAAGAACCCAAGCGTCACCCAATGCGAAAACCGTATTGGATCAAATTTTCCAACTGAGGTGCGTGTGCGTTGTCACCCATGGATAATGCGCAGCTTTCTGCACCGAGTATGAACTTCAAGTTTTATTTTTTCAGCACAACAAGAGCCGTTTTTCAACGCAAAAGGAAAAGAGTTGTGCACGGTTCACGTAAAACATGTGTGAGACTCTCTTGGACGCTGCGCATCTACCGCAAACGAGTCGTTTTTTCCTTGCGTGACATTCGGTTGTTGTGGGAATTCACGTCACAATATCTGTTGAACTTAAATTTTGATGCCTCACGTCAAAACATCTGTCATTCAAATTTTGATGTTGACCTCCAAAAACCGACCGCGCGGCACCAATGCGAAATCCCAATGCGCAAATGTCTCAAGACAAGGTTATTGAATGCTGTACGAAAGACGAATACTCACTATTTGGGTTGAGATTGCGCATCAATCAAGACTCAAATGTTGAGTATGAGTCTTTTGTACAAAGTTCAATAACTATTTCTATTGTACAGATGCTGTTTCTGTCAAGATTCTCAAAAAATCAAGACAGAAAACGCCATCCGTGCGATAGGCGAATATATCGGCAGAAAACTGTCTTTTTCAAGACAAGCAACACGTACGTACGCACCTTGATCACAGCGAAGACTTGTAGCGCAGATTGATGCTGTTGCTTGCAGCGGAGACGGTTGACAACAATGCCAACAATGCCTCACCTCTCTTCTTTTGTACCCCGATCAACGTGCAGAGTCACGACTTTCTACGCATGAGTTAGATTTGGGTGGCTCCAGCAGTTTTACAAAACAACGCAGGCCTATTGTGTTTGGAGGTGGGGAATCCACGAAAGTTGCTGAGGGCCTTGTGGTTGGTGCGCATCCTACTGTTACGGGTGGGACTCAGTTAACGCAAAGAGCAAAGGGCGAGAGGGCGAGATCCTTAAAGCCAAAACGCCGCAAACACATAAATTTCATGAGGGCCTTTTTTGCAAGTCATCATTATCGTGCAGATTGTTATGTGTCAAACGTAACAATGTGCCTTCAAAAATGACAGGCATCCTTTACCGTGCGCAATGCACTTCCAGACTGCAGGCTCTCTCCCAAGTGTGCGAAGACGTATGAACTCTCCAATTTATGATTGACTTCTCTCGTCCTTCCCGCATCTTCTGAGAGACGAGTGTCACGCGTCGCATCGTTGGCCCAGCTTCACCCGTCTCGTGCTCGCAAGAAACGATTTGACAAAGACTTTTGCAGCAAACACTCTTCTGAAATACAATTCATGTTTTCTTCCAAAATTGTGAAGATGAATGACTGGAGTGGTGGGACGCACGTGCGTCTGCTTGCAAATCGATGAGGAACTTCTCTCCACTCTTGTGAGATTGCTGTACAAACACCTATTCCTTCTCCAATGACACAGTTTGTTGCCGTATCATGCAGAAACCGAACATGGCCCTTATCTCCAGCTGGCTGCGGTTGGTTTGGCAACGAAATACTGTTCGTGAGAGATGGAGAGAGCGATCTCAAGAACAACGTACACAGCACAGAAAGTAGCGCCAGCAGCAAACCTGTTGCGCTCAACACTGTGCGAACACAGCATCACACAAGTGTCTGTGCTGCTCAATCACCAACATTCTTTTGTTGAAATCCCTTCAACTGAAACTGAAGGAATCTGAACTGTGGCGTGGATCATTGTATCCCGTTGATCAGCGCAATTTCAAGTGATATCCACTTGTTCGTTTTCACAAACACACACAGACACACATTTCTTGTGAATTTGGGGGTCCTGCAACGTAGGACTGGACACAGGTCAGGACAGGGTGGCCTTTCCCATCCCGGATCCACCAGAAAGAGGTCCAGCGCCGGGCTTCTTCGTTTCAAATTCTTCAACAACACCCAACATTGAGATCACCCTCAGAAACAACACTCAAGTGCAAAACATTCTCGCTTCACGAGATCCCTTGATCTAACTGGTCATCAAACGCTGCGTAAGAAAGCGTGAGTTTGATCTGGGGTAAAATGGAGATTCTGGGGGACGACTTCTACCTCAGTGTTCATGTCTGAATGTGATGAAGGAAAGGTCAATCTCTCTGCCCCTGTATTTCACAGGGGAATCCTTTCGTCAGTGAAATCACCAGCTTTTGTCAGGCCTATGATGTAGAAATGAGGTTCAAAGAATCAATCCAAACTATCTTTCCTGGGACGTGCGACGCAAACAGGCCAATCCACCCCACCATGACAACACTGGTTTTGTGCGGTCGACTAATTTTTTTCTTGTGGGGGGTTGCACCTGACGTAACAACAACACAATTAATTCCTGTAAACGTTCTTCTGTCACCAACACCCAACTCCATCGCTTCAGACTGATGTTCCCATTTGTTCTTGTCATTTGCGACCGTAGTCACAAAAGAAAACGTTTTGTTCAGTGTCGCAATTGTTACTTTCATGACTGATCTTGTGAGCCTCCTTTGTTCGCATTTTTTTTGCGCGTTGCGTGTTTGACACAAGTTTTCATGTTTACAATTCGCGTTCTCACGTGATAGAGAATGAAGATGTTTTTTGCTTCAATTGAAGTGCTGCAAAGAACAGCAGCAGTGCCTGTACTCCCGAGCACACTTCACTCTGGTATTCGCACACAAAACGTTTACCTTGTCTTCAGCTTCGAAATGAAATTGCAAGGCGGAGCAACATGCTGTCCTTGTGTTGGACTGAGCGTGTGCACCAGAGTTTGCTTTCGAAGATCAGCAGTGCGTGAAGGACACATTTCGTTGCGGCTGTATCGTGGATGTCCTGTTCTTCGTGCTCTCCATTTAATGAGTTTCACATCACAAATCGTGCACAGCAATGACAGTAAAAACCGCCTTCCTCTGCCTCCAGACAACAGCGACCGTTGTCAAGCATAGCTCAAGAATACCAGATTTGCATACGCTATGCGTGGGTGAAGATAATTTGTGCAGCACAACCACCATCAAGTCAAGCGCCATGGCTCAGAGCTCAGACCCAGTCTCTACATGTAGACTAGGGGCCTGCATAACAATAAACTGTGGAATCATCGAAGCTGTGTCGTCTATCAGTTCGCGGTAGAAGGGAATTGCTGTCTCATTTGGAGATACAACACTTGTCGATTGGCCGAATGATCGCTCAGTGCAAGGACGGTGGTAGTAGTGGAAGGTGTAAGCCGAGTATTGCGTGAATGAGAGTCTGTTCTGCCGATAACAAATATGTATGTTTCAATAGTGTTGACTGTGATACACAACAGGATCAACTTGTACTTGGAAGTTGCATTGTTGGGTATGATTTGAAACAGCACATTCAAAACAATGCTGAGCATCCGTGTGTTGAATGTGTATGACAGAAAAAGACTGTGAAATATTAATAGCTCGGTTTATACATATACATCACGTGGTAAGAGAGAGTGTAAGTGCCTGGATGTAAGGAAGCAGCTGCAAGTCTGAAGTGAGTACTCGGGGTACAGAGTGCAATCTCCTCTGGTTGACCTAACAGTACGGCACAAAAAGTCTGCGTTGGTTATCGAACTGCTGCACCGGACTCGGTTGACTGTCACAGACGTGTGACAGGCGGACTATTGCGCTAAACAATCACTCCGTGATCAAAACGGGAGAGATATTTGACTGCCGAATTCACACGACGAAGGACAGAACATCAGCCAGCCAAAGCGTTTCACATTAGAGCGAGAGAAACAAGATCTGCGTGGGGCGAGCGTGTTCCCCACCACACACCCGAACCACACCTTGTGTGATAACGGGTTCGAAATGTGACAAAGTTCTCTGCTCAGCGCCACCAAAACAGAGACCAGTAGACCCCGGAAATCCCGGAGATGCTACTGGTGAGACGAGACTCAGAGAGAGAGAGAGAGCGAGAGAGAGAGAGAAAGAGATGAAGAGAGAAAGAGAGAGAGACTGAGAGAGAGAGAGAGATCACAGTGACTCCACGACAAGACTCAGAGAGAGAGACTGAGAGAGACTGAGAGAGAGACTGAGAGAGAGAGAGATCACAGTGACTCCATTCGTGCGCAGACGCAGGAGGAGGGAATCTTTCCCCATTTCACTGGAGGTTCTTCACTTTCTGCGAAGTTCTGCAAAACACGTGAGACTTCAAACGTTTTGCGCCCGCGAACACACACAATTGATGCGTCTGCGTTTGATGTTGTGGACACAGCAACGCAGCGCTCGACACTTCTGGCGTGAGCCCTGTTTCAAAGACTGACCAGAGCGAGTCTACTCCCTGTCTTCGTCCGTCCTGCCCACTTCAATCATCAGGGATCCACACCCAAACACAGCCCTCAGCCGCCTCATCAGAAAACACTGGAAATCTGCTCACAGCTGATTTACAGGGATTCACATCCAAACAGACCCCCACCTCCTATTCAGAAAACCAAGAATATCTGCCCACTTCAATGTCAGAGATCCACACGCAAAGACAAGAAAACAACCGCCTCATCACTAAAATGCGAAATCTGTCCACTATGGATTGCACACATTTTCCTGTCTTTGCACCATTCAGAAATGAAGCCTCAAAGTGCAAACCACCAAAAACACATGAAATTTCACCTGGCTCACCCATTTCAAGAGTCTGCAGCGTGGCCTCTGAGCAATGCTCCCCCTATTCCAATCTTGTCAACTGCAAGGTGCAAAAGTGATCCCGTGGCAAGAAGGCATCACACCCAAGATGATTCCCTGTGATTCCTGCCCGGTCGGCAGCAACGATCAGTTCCGTTTGCACAGAAAAAGTAGCAAATAAATTCAGGAGAGCTCTGTATGTGTATTTATTTCAGAAGAGTCCCTGGAATCTGTTTGTCCTGAATCTTCCTCCCCAAACTATTTTTGACAGTTTACGCGTCACCTTGAAACTCAGCAACAGCCACAAAGAAGAAACTATTTTTGTACAAGGGAACTTTGAACAAAGGGAACGACAACTGCGTGCCCAAAAACAGAAAACAACAAAACAACAGCAGAAAACAACAAAAAATGTCCGATGTGCTTTCATCCTGTTGACTTCATGGAAAGGAAATAAGAGAAACTGACAGTTTGATATTTTTTCACAGATTCTGTTCCAACTACAATAGATTCCTGAGGCAGTTGCAATTCACAAAATGCCAACACTGGAGGTGAAATGCTGTTCAATTGGGAAATGTTTTGTTCCGTTTGCATGGACCTGAGGGCTGCATTCATAGAAATGCCATGATGCTGTGCTTTATTGCTTTCAGATGGAACTCACATTTCTGTTCTTTTGGTGCCGAGAAGATCAGAACTCTTGCGCACATTTTGCAACAAACGAAGGCTTCCATCTTTCTGGGATACAAGTGAAAATATAGATACACCGCGAAATTCCAAGAACAGAAGCAAATAAGGAAAAATCATCATTTGCAAACGTTTTTCAATTGATCAGAAATACTCTGAACATGAACACACGCAGTCATTGGGGTCATGTCTGGCGCATATGTTTCTTTTTACTTCAAATTACAATTATGGTGAAAACAAATGAAACTGTCACAGATAGGAACTCTCCTGCTCCTGGTGTGTGTGTTTTAGACAAAGAATACAATGTAAAAATGGATCACGACTGTTCACCTGATGGTCCAGAAGCACAAACGAAGTGGAAACTCGAATGTTTGGCTGGACAAAAGTTTGGAGCGAACAGTAAGCTACTACTTTATGCTGGGTATGATGTTCAAAGCGCAAAATGTAATGCTGACAAGCTGGCTGGTGAAGTGCCCCTCACAGAGTGTCAGGAATGCCAGTTGTCAGTGAAGGCATCCAGGTGAGAGTTCAGCAGAAACCATCAGAATCTACTCGTAAACCCCAAACCCACATTTGACAGATGCCAGTTGAAAATCATGAAGCCTTGTCGAAATGTTTGTTTTTCAGTTTCGAAGAAGCCTGCCATGAGAAACAGGACTGCTTGCTGTCATTAGGGCCCTTTTGTACAGTTCACTGCCAAAGAAAACAAGGCAATCAGTGCGTGGTTATGAATTACCTTTTGGGTGTCTTGTTCTGCTCAGCAGACCAGAGTAAGTTCATGTTGAGTGCACAGTTTCTTCATGTTCTGCACATATCCATCTCCAAGGGTACACCATGCTACGTTTCACTGTGTTTTCTGCTTGTGTTTTAGTTGAATCAATACATCTGATGTCAGATGTTAATTTCACACTCAGAACGGATGTTTTGTCAACACCCAGCCCTTCTGCTGCACCAGACCCAACCACGCTGATCACAGAACCAACTTCAGGCCAAACGACAACCAACAAAGTGGCATTTTCTAGACCAACAAAAATCATCCAACTGGCATTTACCACATCAACAGGAAGAAGCACCTCTCCCAAGAACACAACAGGAACTGACACAACTGGCAGAAGTACCACAATGGAAACACCTAGTACCAGTGCCTCTCCTCCAGGAGCTGGTAAATTTCTGAGTGTTTTTGCATTGTAAGAAAGTGCACAGTTGGTCAAGGAAAGAGATGCAAGGGCTGTGCCATAAAAGGAATGCTTCCATTCTTATAACACCCACATTGGTCTAATCTGAAGGGCCATGTGACATTTCGAAGTTTATACAGATCAGAATTGTTCCCACGGAAAATAATATCAACAACAATCTCGCGTGGCTGGTTGGATTGGAACGACAAACAAATAATGTTTTGCTTCATGGAATGTGAAAAAAAACCTGTTGCGTCTTTGTGCTTTCAGGGCTTGGTGTTGGAATAAGTGTTCCTGTGGGTGTTGTCCTGGCTTCAGTCCTCTTGCCCCTGGCCAGGTTTCAATTTGTTTGAACTGAAGGTCTGATAAATTTCTTGAGGTCATTCAGAAATAAACTTCAACTTTCGCCCATGATTCAGATCAATTCCTGAAATCATTGCCAAGAACCAAGATGAGAACATCACAGAGACAAAGAAAGATGACAAAGCCCAGATTATTTCTGAAAACAATGTATATTTTTATTTCTGAGACAAATGGAAACAAAGAAGGAAACCACAAAGAGAACAACAGGGAAGAATTTCCCAAGAATATATACGGAAGAAATCACTGTGGTTTTTATTTTCTGAGAAAACGTCTGAGAACAGGGCTGAGAAAAACACTGTGGACCTTGATCAGAACATTGCCAACAACCAACAGGTTTCTCATTGACAGGAGGAAGGATAATGTCATTGGGAAATAGAACAAGAACTCCTCAATCAAGTCATTGCTGCAATATGGAAGTGTGCCAACTGAACAACAGTACAGAAGGCAGTCAGCCACAAAAGCTGCTTTGTTTATGTGACTTTGTGTTGTCTTGCATCCAGATTCCTGTTGTGTTACTTTGCAAGCAGTTCAACCCCTTTACAATAAAGGAAGCAACTAAATTTCAAAGTGGGTGAAATCTAAACAGAAACAGTTTTCCATTTTCTGTGTTTCTTTGCTTTGATGGTTCATCTCTGCCAAATTCTGGAAAACAATCTGTGTTTGTTTCGACATCCCTTTGCGAAAAATGATTTATGTTTAGTAAAATGCAGCAGTGAAAGAAATACCTGAGAACAACGGAACACGCCGCACAAAACACAGGTGTTGTTTGACTTGTGTTTTTGTTGTCAGAATTCAGCAGGTGTGAAGCAAGAAAGAATTTTCCTCTTGTATTTTGTAGAATGCGAAACCACAAATGAATTATCTCGAAACACGGTTGACGTCCCCAACAAGACGACAAACTGAAGTTTGTGAAATGCTAAAGATTTACCCTGTTTGCAAAGACAGGTGGGTGTTATGATCATCAACTTTTGCGTGTCCACCCGGTTGTTGTGTATCAAGCGTCAGGGACACTAGAGCAGAAACTGGCCTTCAACCAGGTGAACAGAAATGTATTTCTTAAAAAAGGATATTCATTTCTGTGTGAACACACACATGTATGCAGTGCACACCCAACTACAAACTTACAGTGCTGGTCAATTGACTCTGGCATCAAAGGGATTGCAAATGTGTGTTCAATGCAGCATTTTGAAAATAACCAAATGGAAAGATGCACGAAAACATTGCAGACACTTCTCCCTTTTCTTACTACCTCATTTTGTGTCTATTCTCGTCCTGCGCCAGGTCCTGATCGACGTGAAAATAAACACCAATGGATTCAGAAGACTGTTCAAGGGAGTAACAACCACTGACATCCAGAGCAACATAATGACAGGGTATTCTGTGGCAAACTGACATATGGTGTGTATGACCATCATTGGTACCCAGCAGCAGAAGTTTGACACAGTGATGGAGATGATTTGTGCATAAACGGATGTGTCAGATGATTTGGATGATTTTGCTTGACTCAATGTCTCTTGTGATTTTTTGAGTTCATTGAAGAGAAGTTTGTGGCATGTAACTATCAGTGACAATGCCAAAAGATGCAGCAGACTGCTGCAGAAGGAAATTACACTGAACAGCACAGAGATATGGGTTGGGTCAAAGAAAGGTGAACATAAACTGTTGGGCAAAAAGCCAACATAAAAGAACAAAATCACAGTCACTGAGAACACAAAGAAAAAGCAGACCAGACTTGAGTATCCAATGCATTTCCCACAGAATGATGGGACCTTAAACTTTGTGTCCACAGGATATTTTACAACCATCAGTCTGCTCAGTGCCAAAATAACAAGCAACACTGGATCAAGCAACAAAACAAGCAACAAAATGCTTGAAGCTGTCAAACAAAGTCCACTTGCTCTCCAGGCTTTCCTGATCAAAACATATTGGCCTTTTGAGAATTGGTCTGTCGCCCAAATTACACACAAATACACACCAGTCATGATTTCAATTACATTTACAGCTGTGGACAACATCATTGCAGATTTGTTCTTGTTTGTTTTGATCTTTTGGGACAGAACACAAGAAATGAAATTTAGCAGAATATTGAGGACGAAAACTGTCCCAAAAACAATTTTCAAAGAAAGTTCAGGAAGCAAATCAAAGCATGACAGGTACCAAGGAGGCTTTGCAGAACAACTTGCAGCAGAGGCAGTGAGGCAACATAATCTGTAGTCACTGGTTTCAAGGACAGAGATGGTAAGAAGTGCAAACGCATTCGCTTTCAACAAAGCAAGATTGTTGCCAATCAAAGACAGGATCTCAAGTGATTCTGAATGTTGTGCTGTGTCCTTGGGGAACTGCTCCAAAAGATTATACGACAAATTCAATATTCTCAACGAGGTCAAGTTTGAGAAGGATTTTGACTGCAAAGTTTCAATCTCATTTGAAGCCATGTCAACAAACCCAAGTGAAGGACTGTCGCCAAAGCAAGTAGAAGTTACCAGTTGAAGAGAATTATTTTGGATTCTCAACAAAACCAAGTGTGTTGATGGAATAACAGAACATGGCAAAGACAGATTTGTGTTCAACAGAATCAGAGTAGCAAGCTTCTCTATTCTTGAGAAAATCTCATAGTGCACAGGCATTTCAACTATCATGAAATGTTCAAAGCCATGTGGCAAAACAGAAGATTCAAGGACTGACTGGTGACAAAAGATTGAGTGCATGACACATGTGCAGCCTGTTGGACAAGGTTTCCCTTGAAAATCACACAAGACTTCATCATCACCTTCAGGACAATTACTGAAGCCATCACACGTCATTCCCAAATGAACACATGTTAAATTTGCTCTGCTATCTTTACAATGAAACATTAGTTTGCAATCATGATTGTCACATTTCCTTTGTTCATCTATTCCAAGCGGACAGTCCCATTTTCTATCACAGACATACTCCCATGGAATGCAGTAGTTTTCTGGGCACTTGAATCTCATGTTGCAGTCAAACAGTTTGCAGTCTGCAATGTGAGCCCCATTCCCACAAGGGACAATACGCCTGTGTGAATCAAGTTTATAATTGCACAGTTCGGAAAGGTGGTAACATTTTGAGTGGCCAGGCAAACAGGAAATGTGTTGTTTGTCTGGGCACTTGCACCCTGGAAATGTGAGATTCAGAACCAGATTTTTCAGAAGGGGTTCATCCTGCGCATTTCCACAATCGTTCAAGAAATCATTGAAAAAGATGCTTCCATTCACATCAAGATGGCACAAGTTATCACTTGAGTGTGTTTTTATTGTGTCACAGAAATTGGACATGGTCTGCGTTTGACCAACTATGAGCTTTATCTTTCTCCTCTCCGCCTCTTGTTGTTTTCTGAGGGTTTGAACCATTTCTGTGGAGAAGAACCTTGTTTTGTGGCATGTTTGTGAGCTTGGCATTAAAACCTCACACTCACAGTAAGATTCATCTGTATTGTCCAGGCAATCCTGTTTTCCGTCACAAAGGAGCATTCCAGAGATGAAAATTGTATTGTCACAAGAAAACATGTTTTGCCCTCGCTTTACTTCGTGCGCTTTGGATGCAAGTATGTGATACCCTTCTCTCAACAAGAAAGGCAGTTGCTTGTACTGATTAGACAAGGCATTGAATTCAAATGTCAATAATTTCAAGTTGAGTTTGATGAATATCGGTGTGAGAAACTTTGTCGCGTCAGTTAAAAATCTCAAATCGGAGAACGTGACGAGATTGCAATGCTCTGTTGTTGTGTCTTGTAGCATTGCTGTTGATCTCCACAAAATGAGGAGACAATCACTCATGTTTCTTATTCGATCTGGTGCACACATTTGTGTTCCGGTGTCATGGTAAATGTCATTTGTCTCACTTTCTAACCAACGACGAAATTGGCACAAAACGAAGTTTGTGAGTGGTTGACTGCAATTTACACTGATCCACTCTGGTTGGGCTAAATTTTGGATCAGCATCAAGGTACAGCTTTTGTTGCCAATCACATAAGGGCTTATTTTCCTTGAAGGAAACAATTGACCGAAGTAGTATGCTCTTTTGTGGTAAGTTCTGTGATGCCAGAAGTCATGTCCAGGCTTGGAAAGTTGGTTTATATATTTTGACACAACTGCAGGAGAACCATCACGCCATTTCAAAACCTGCAAAATGTTGCACCTTGACTTGAGAAACATCAAATATTCATTTGTCTGATAAATTACTTTGAAAACATAAAGTGATCTCACCTTGTGATGGTGCAGTCCAATGAACACAGCTTCCATGAGTGGAGGAAAATTTTTGAGTGATCTAAAAAGTTTGTACAATTTTCTCAAGTGCTTCTCAGTGAAGAAGACTGGAAGACTGCTCCCTGCCTGTGAGCAGACCTGTTCAGCTTCTGTGTAGTTGTTGAATTTTAGTGTCCTGTACTTCGAGTACCAAGGGGTAAGCTGAGTTGTGATGAACAACAAATAGGAAAATCTGTCAACATTTTTGTCCATTTGACTGAACTCATCTGCACCAATACGTGACAAGTTGAAGCATTCTGCCTCCACAGAGCCAAATAAAAGGCTCGAGTAGCATTTCGGAGCCACATATTTCTGGTTCGTTGTTTCCATCACTGAATACAAATGAAGGTACACATGGTCACTGTTGTTAAATGTTGCGCGGAATGGCCAAAACGTTCGACCGTAGCCAGTGTCAAATTGTAGTTCTAACTGTGGAGTCAAGAACGCTGTTTCTACAGTTCTGTTTATGAAGGATATCAGGATGAGGGTTGACAAGAAATCGCAGTCTGGTTCAGAACTTGAGTGGCTACCTCCGCATCTTTCATTCACAGCTCCAATTGTCACAGGAAAAGCTATGTCGGCTCTTGTGGAATACACAGCAAACCTAACATGGCTAGAACTAACAAACTGGTGTACTTTTAGAAAGTGTGTGGACAAGTGTTTTTTTAAAGGAACAGCTTCCAGCTGTGTGGTGTTTGATTCAGCTGTGTTTATTCTTATCTCAAGCCATGAGGTTGAAAACAAATTGTCGTATTCAAATTGGATATAACAGTCCCTGTTATGTGTCAAACCTTTTGATGTGGACTTCAGTAAAAACGTTGTTATTGGTTTGTAGCGTAAATTTGAAGTTTCTCTTGGCTTTGCCCCAGTGTTATCTTCATGTATCTGCTCTGCTGACAAATGCTTGACAAAAAAATCATCCTTCAAACAGTATGTACAATTTTGAAAATCACTGTTTGGCACAAAACCCTTGAAAATGCAAGATTGATGAGGACCAACATATCCTTGGATATTCATTTGCAAATAACTTGCTCTGAAACTTGGTTCTCTGTTGACAAGCAATGTTTTCATTTTGATTTTGTTGGGGGTAGAACACATAGTCTTTCTTTTATAAACTTGAAAAATAAAACAGCCAGATGTGTTCAATGTGTATTCAATTTCTTTTTGCTGGTTCCAATGAAACAGAACTTGTGTTGTGCTGAGATCTGAAATTTTCTCAGAACACATTTTTCTTCTTCCACCACAATGATTGGCCAAAAAGCACAGGTCAATTTGTATTGCAACACACAAGTGTTGGTGTATTTTCACATCCAGGCTCACACTGGTGATACCTCTGTATTGATGAACTATCATGAACAGTTCAGAACTTCCAAGATACAATTTTTGCAATGGTTTGGCAACGTGGTAATTTTTGTCACACAGAGACAAATAGGTTTTATTGGATTTTGTCAACATTGTGACTCCACCAAGGTAACATTCGTGAGAAGTAAATCCTGAAAATTCTACTTTTGTCAGGTTTATTTGGAGAGAGAATCCTTCTGATGAGAGAACATGGAAAACAGCATGAGTATTGGTGTGAGAGACACAGGGGAAATTTAATGTGGTGATACTGTCTTGAATGAGAATCTCTGTTTCTCTGAAAAGGAAAGCTGAAAAGGATATTTGTCTGGTATGCCCGGCAATGGCTTGAGTATCGTTTGACTTCAAAACCAGTATGGCCTGGAATGAGGTTGCCATGAACAAATCATTCTTGTGAAATTTTAAAGTTTTGCACAAAACATTTGGGCCGTCAAACAGTTTGAATTTGGTTTGATTGTGTTCTGGAACATAAACACAAACTCTGAATCTTTTCACAACTTGGAACAAGAAGAAATCTGCATAAACGTTTTCCCTGGAATATCTGCTTGTACTTCGCATGTAACCAAGTCCGTACAAATAGATCCAATTTTTCAGCCAAGGTGTGTTTCCTCCGATGACGTTTGTACTGCGACTCATTCGATCATGACAGGGGTACAGATGTGGTGGACATTTTGCAACGGTGTCTGCTGTTGTGAATGATATTTTGACAACATTGTCATCCAGACACGAAAACAATGGCGCCTCATCCACAGGACCATCTTTGTCCAGACCACCCAACCTCATGCCGCACACAAAATGCAGGTGAAAGTAACTTTGCTGAGAAAAAAAGGTGAACTGAGCGAGGTAACCACACAATCTCCAATGGATAAAAAACAGCACATATTTGTCTGAGCAACGTGTGAGGAACCCCAAAGGAATGTACAAAGTTTCAAACTTGAACAGCACTGCAAAAGCAGCAATATGACCATCATAATGAGCAATTGAGAATTTAAAATCAATGTCACAGAACACAATTGGAGGAATCAATGATGGTGGCTTTTTACATGGACTGATGAAATCTTGGAGAGAAAACTTGAAGGTCAAGATCTTGACGGTGATTTCCTCTATCACAGCTGGGAAATATTGTGGTGTGTCTCCTATCTTCTTTTCTTTGCACATTTCTTTTGAGACAACAAAGGGTACATCAGATTTCATTTTGTATTCAACAGCAGATTTGAAGACACCTGTTATGGAGTGCAGCAATGAAAATTTTGGTTTTATTGAATGAAAAAGAAATGACTTGTAGTATGCTTGCCAAATCTTTCTGTCCTTTGATTTTAAATGGAGATCAGACCAAATGTTTAGGAACTCACCAGATATTAATGCTCTGCAGCATGTCAGTGAGCAACAAAATTTGATGTTCATGAACAACAGATTCATTGCAGATTCAAATCCACATTTATTTCATCGGTTTATTCGACTGAATAGTGGTTGATTTGGGTGGAAAGAACCAGCAGCAAACTGACACACTCCTGATTTGAATTGGAGTTGATTACTTCCAACCAATTCATTTCAGGAAGCAAGAGAAGAAAATTTGCCATTTTCTTGTGATGAAGTTTCTCTCGCAAAGTGTCTTTTCCGTGTGACACGTTGGCTTTGTTTTCAAACTTGTTTGTCTTCCACTTGCACAAGGCCTCCAAGCATTCAAAAGAAAGTTTCCTGTCAAGTGAGGGAATTATTCATCCACCTTGCAGAGTGTAACTTGAGACATGAAATCAACAGTCAAGTAACTTTCTTGAAGGTGAGCGCTTTTGCACGTGATTTGCACATTTGTGTGTGTGCGTGTCAAAGTGAGGCTGTTGCCTCTCTGGCTGTTTGTTCAAGTCATGTGTGTTCAAATGTCGCATCCTGAAATCTTTCCGGTCAACCCAAGAAGGACATAACCTGGATCAGGCTCTTTGCAATGCACTCATGTGTGGTGGGCCTTCAGCTGTATGTTGACAATCCTTGGTGAGTCTTGCATGGACTTGAAAACTAGGCATTGTTTGTTGGCAGAGACAAACCCAACTTATCACCCACAGGAAACAATTGAGGAAACATTGAGGAAACAATTCTTTCACATTTCTAAGTAGTGTTTTCTTTTCCCTCAAGCACATCGACAACACTTGCTGAAGGCAAAACATTCCCTTGTAAAACTGTTGGTGAGAGACATGCGATGTCACTTTGGTGAAATAGGTGCAGATAATCATCTCTGTCTCAATGTAAGCGTACAAACTGTCAAGAATATGGTCAGAACACTGCTGTTATACAGCCACGAGGGAGATCGTCCCTTCGTCATTTCAAAACAGTTCAGCAAAATTAAACAAAAATAAGTCTACAAGTACTTTACATTGTGATCTTCACACCTAGAATAAACTTCTTGATCAAATAACAATTAAAATCATCAAATTTATAGTCTAAAAAGTCCATGTATTTTACAGTTGGCTATTGATTTTGTACAGCAATTAACCTCAGTGCAGAGAAGACAAGGCAAATTTAATAGCTGAAAGGACAATTGATACCAATTTAAATGCTTAATTGCTGAGTATTGAGACACTATTTGATTTTGATAAATGATTGAAATGATCTTTGGTGC
>JAAUXT010006261.1_pt1 | contig 33158 bp, 43 predicted proteins | sample 7278171 | NCBI WGS metagenome assembly JAAUXT01 (sample SAMN14350112, study PRJNA611818) | marine sediment metagenome | isolation source: surface marine sediment (1.8m) | place: French Polynesia: Moorea | collected 2018-08
AAGTTGGAAGTGCTCACCTGTGAGATGAAGTGCCGTCCTGCCAATGTACGCTGCGCGCGGCTGATTCTCTACTTGAAAGTCTGGTAATTTCAGCGGGAGGGGGGCGTCCGATCATTTCAGCCCCCCCACCAAAATGACCAGACACCCATATCAGTCCGAAAATACCCGTGTCTTATTTCTTCCCACCGGTGGTGTCACATTTGAATCCAGTAGCAATGTCTTTTTGGTATACGTGCTACATTTCTTGCTGTTGTGCATCGGCATCACAAGTGCGTGTTCTTCCCATTGCGTTCTCGTATGTTTGACGACTCTGAGAGAGCTACGGTATGTTGGCGACCACCAAGTAATTCGTTCAACTCGTTTCATTTGAATTCCAGGATCACACCTTGTGATGAAGGCTATTCGCGCAATGGTGACCGATGACTGTGATGAAGTGAGTACGCAATAAATGTTTTGTCCGGCACGCGTCCGCCAGACGCGGGTCCAGCAGGAGGGCCTCTAAACCGCTCGAACATTTCTCTCGCCTCGATAAATCGTGTGACCGTCAGGGGCAAGTTTCTTTTCCCAATCACTACGTGCAAGCTCCTGTTCAGAGGCTGTAGGGGTGGGGTTTCCATTGAGAGACTGGGAAGGACCCAAGAAAGACACAAAATCATGTCTCAACGTGAATTGCGGGTAGAACGCCCCAGCGCGAAAGCAGCGTTCTTCGAAAGCTGATCAAAAATGGATTTGTTCTGGCGTAGGACACTTTTTTTCTGGTGGAAGATGTGCAGTTTATTTGTGCCCAATGTGCCCCTGTTCCTCCCCCCGACCCAAAGCAAGTGAGAAAGTTTGATTTATATTTTTCGCCCCGCCCACTTCCCAGGCAAATGTTTTCAAATGCTGGCCAAGTTTTTCCCCAAGAGAAAAGGAAAACAAGACGCTCCGGTGCACCAGGCAACTGCAGTTGTGCTTTGACACCACTAATCACGTGAAGACAAGTCGAGTCGCTGGAATTCGGTCGAAATGACATCAGATATGAATTCAGGGCGGCAGGATAGGATTGCGTTGATGTCTGGTAATTGGCAGAAATGTACTCGCTTGCTGAATAAGGCTGGACAGCTTTCTGAAAACATTCAGACGACAAGTCACCCCGCACTGTCAGTTATCCACACTGCCAATTGTACTCAAATGTTGTGTCTTTTTTTCAGGTTGTGCTTGAGACTGAAATTACCAACAAAGCGGCCTTGAAGTTGTACGAAAACTTGGGATTTGTGCGTGACAAACGATTATTCCGATATTACTTGAACGGGGTGGACGCTCTAAGATTGAAGCTGTGGCTTAGGTGATGAAGGAATTGCTGGATTTCAAACAAAAGCGTGCAAGGATATTTGACGAGTCTCGGCCGGAACAGACGTCGTTGGAAGTGCAGAGGAGAACCTGTTGTGATTGATCGAAAGCGAGAATGACAATTGTGTTTTGTCTTCCTCCAAACGGAACAGGAAGGTATCGGATATTCTTTTTATGGAAACAAAATTGCCGTCACACAAGGCGCGAAACCAGACTGTCCTGAATAAAAGGAAAGAAACCACAAATTTATGTCGCACTCATATTTGACTCATTTCGGTTCCAGCGGGAGGGCAACCCCTTGACCCCCCTGGACAATAAACGAAACCCTCCCCCCTTCCAAATCAGTTCACACGTGGGTTGGCGAAGTGGAGTCCAAGTTCTTCTGCAGTGGTTTGCGATGGGGAAACTTGTGAAACTGTTCCGTCTTTCAAAACGTTGCAAAAGGACAAAATCACAAAAGTTGACAGTTCTGCAGAGGATTCAGGATTGCAGACATGGGCCGACCTGGTTCCGGACTGGTGCTGGAGCTCTCTATTTTCTCGAAGTCAAAACGAACTTGCGCTGCAAAAGTCTGAGAATGTTTCTGCACGAGTGTGCGCAGACGGGAGTCCGTAAACGGCGGCTTCTTGGGTGCATTTGGAGGAGAGAAGACAGGGGGATGGGGTCGCCTGGAGCCGTGACGCGACGGACGGCAGGGGCATTGAGCGGTCGCCCACAAGCTGGGAATTGACGTGTGAAAATAATACAAACTAAACTTGTCCCGTCCTCGGGGAAGGGGGTTCAAAGGGGGGGGGGGTGATTGTGGACACACACACACACACGAATAGAACTGGTCTACGAGCAGTTTGCTTCACCCAGATGACCCTGCCATCCGCAACCCCCAATTTTTTTGGGGGGAAAACCAACCAGAGGGGAGGGGTCGGTGCCGCCCCCTAGATCAGACCAGAAGGATGGACCTGATCACTGCTGTTCGTGATGGCGATGCCAAGTCGGGTCTTCGTCAGTTGAGGGATCACGCCGTGTGTGAAATAATGCTGAACGATTGCCTTTTCTGAGTCGTTCCCGAAAGGGATGAGTGGTGACCTAACAACTCGAAGTGGAGTGGATCTTTTTTACCTTTTTTGGTAAAACACGTGGGGCGGGAGCCGCGCTGCATTGGCTCCACGAGGAAAGTAGTGCCGTGTTGGGGAGATTGAAGAAATAGTTCGCTTCACAATTTGAAGCTCGAGATTCAAATTTCAATCTAATTTTTGTGAAAAGAGACCTTTTGAGTGTTGCTTGATCAGAATATGCTTGTTCAAACGCCTATTCTGCAACTGTTTGAACTTTGACCTGGGCACATTGCGACGCGGCGGAGGAAGATGCAACGAAGCGATACTGCGGTCACCGGTCAAACTGTAGACTCACTTTCTTCCGGGGAAATAACCTTCAAAAACAGCTGATAATGGTAAGGGATTTGACAGTTGATCTCAACATGAAGTACCAGTTTCATTGGCGCTGGAATTTTGTTTTAAATGTTGAAGGTGAAGTGCGTACCGACTGAGAAAGAGTTACCGACAAAGTTGAAGCCATGATCATGATAAATTTGGCTGGTGATGCTGAGTTTTCAGCCTCGTGCCAGTTCTGGAATTTCTTTGTCATTGACCTGGAAAGTTCTTGACTTGCTGTTCATCCTCAAAGGCAGCGTGAAAATATCTGATGGGGGAATTTGTAGAACCTGACCTTTTGATTGAAAAGTTTCACGCGACAAGTGTTGGCATTTGAGAATCTGCCCGGAAATTGGTCCACTCTTTTATCTGTGTCTCTGATGAATCACGAATGTGGAATTTTCACAAAATTGCGCACAACCTTCGCCTTTGTCCAGTGGATTGTTCCTTTCCAACAGAATAAAATGGGCATTTGCTTGAGAACCTCTCCGTGGAGAAGGATCGAGCTATTTTGACCTCTGTTGATGCAGGAATCTGCTGAATGATCCAGCTTCGATCTCCATCGTAATCACACACTTGCTTTTGCAGGGGTTGGGGGAGGATTTTGCGTTGTCCAATTCAGAGCACACCAATGTGTGTGGAATATTATGAACAAGAATTAGAACACGAGTTGTCTTGTCGGAAACGAACATTGTTCTGTCGAGATAACGCAGTCGCCAAGTTTCGACTGGGAGGGTCCTTGTGACGTCCGCTTTTGCACAGAAAATGATCATGTCGGAGAAAATGAATCTGCGCAACCTATGAAGTCTCGGATAATGACTGGTTTCTGTACTAGAACGCCCGTTTACCCTGACAGACGGTGATTAATCTGTCACTTTCCTACTTTTTTTCAAGTTGTAAAAGTTGCGAAGTGAAATCCGCTGAACAGGGAGAGACCATTTTGAACAAACATTTTGCAATCTGGAAATTCCGGCCACATTTTCAAAGTTGTCAATGGTAAGTTTACCATTACGGAAATAAGCATGGTTTGCCTGTTCAGTTGGTTTTGTAGCTTACCGCAATTTACCTGTCCAACAAAGTACTTCACTCACTTCTCTGTACTAGTTGCTGTCATTGGTTTTCACGTTTTTTTCCGCCATGCCACAAAAGTTTGCATGCAGTGACAAAGAAACTCGAGGACAGTAATTACTTCAAAAGCATAATTACTGTTGTCGTTTATAAAACTTCACCGTTTGTCCGTGCCATGGATCGTGCGTCTGTAACTTGCCCCAAGAAAGATTTCGTGCATATTTTGCATCCTGATGTGTTTTTGTGGCGCACGTGCTTTGTCGAACGAGTCCGAACGCTGAAGTGCGTGTCTGGCTGCGAGGAATTTCTGTGGTTTCCACAGACGAAATATTTTATTATTTCTCCAACACATTCGAGGACTGAATGCATTCTCGTGGCGGAGACAAAAAATGTAGCGGCGTGTCATTGGCGAGGGACGAACTACAGACATGTTTTCTTCATTTCTTGACAGGCTTCTGGAGTGGCAGTTTCAGACGCTTGCAGGACAGAATACAACAACTTGAAGTCGGGGCATCAACACCGTTACGTGATCTTCAAACTCAACGATCAACTCACTGAAATCCAAGTCCATAAATGTGCTCCCCCAAGTGAGTACATGTACACGGCTATTGACAATGTTCGCGTATCAGTCGGCTTGAGGCCAAACTTCGGGCAGACTCCGACAGGCTCATCACAGCATCGCGTGTGAAAATTGTAATTCCTTTTCTTTGACACAGGCAGCACGTACGAGGACTTCGTGAATGACCTGCAGGAGGCTCAGGATGCGAAGCAGTGCAGGTTCGCCGTCTATGATGCTGAGTACATGAGCGTGAAGGGCACAGGCACCAAGAAGACCAAAATCTGCTTCTTTTACTGGTGGGTTTGCGAAAGATTTCAGCACCAGCATGAAAGGGTGACATCATCAGACATGTCTGCAAATCAACTGGTGTTCGACCACAATGCCAGCCTCAATGCCAGTCACAAAAACAAAGAGCAGTGTTCCAATGCTTCCTTGCAAGACTGGTACGACGAAGGCTGCGAGTAAGAATTGCTGAGTGCTGTGGTGGTGTTTATCTTCGTGGAATAGTTGAGAAGTGTTGTTTTCTTTGCTGTCTTGCGATGCCACCAAGTTCGTCAGCCTGAACAGTTCAAACAAAGCACCTTGCGACAGTATGCAAGCAGAACATGAGTGCTTTGGCTGAAATTTCATCCAAATTGGAATTTTTATTTTGGAAGTCGACAAACAAATTCATTTGTTGGACAAAGCATTCAACTGCAATGTGTGGCAGCACATGTGCTCAAGGGGCCTTGACAGTCACACAATTGCTCTTTTTCAGGAGTCCCGAAGGTAGCTCAATCAAACAGAAGATGGTGTACTCGGCGAGCAAGGATAAGTTCGTGCACGAGCTCGGACAAGGACTGGCAAAACATGTGCAAGCCAATGACAACGGAGACCTTGAATGGGATTACGTGCTGTCCAAGATCTCCGAGCACGACAGAAATTGATCAGCTCTCCATGCAAATGTGATTAGAAATGGCAGTTAACACACGAGAAAATGTTGCAAACAAAAGTGCATTGTGTCTGAACAAAGCTTTCGGCGACACGGCAACAACCAATTCTTTTGGCGAACAAACCCAAGAAATGGACGCAAACGTTTGAAGTACAGTTTTGCATTTAATTCAGCAAGAAAAATCCTTCGTTGTATGATCATCAGCCTGGTGTCATGAGCGAAGAAGCTCCAACAGCGGTGACTATGTCATAAGCTTTGTACTTTTCTGAACTAGAACACTGATTTTCCGACAGACGAGTAGACTTGACATGCATAGACTTTGCAGGTATCAGGATGGTTTGAGGGGAGTGATGGAATGTGCCAAAAGTCTATGTAGTTTCATTAGTTATGTCAGTCATTTCCCACCAGCCGAGTCTGCCAAACGCTGCTCAAACACAATCTGGTTTCGAAATTTTGTGCAAAACTCATAACACTCTTTTCTTGTGGTCACAAAAAGAGTCCTTTGATTTTTGTTTACCTCTGTATCTTTTTGATTCAGTGATACAAGTGCTTCCACACACAGGTGACTCACGGTGGGTTCTCAATTTGAAGACAAACTCGAGAGAACCGTTTCCACGATTCTTTCGTTCCAGTGGGTGCAAATTGTACAACAATGATCTGTTGCATTGGCGTGCTGTCGTTCACGTCATTCTGCAACATTCATCAAAACACACCGAAATGCGTCTAGTCTTGCGTGATTACAGCTGTAATGAAAGTCCAAAGACTTGCAATATCATCGTCAGCATGCATTCATGCCACGGTTTGCTTCAAATTTTTCCACGTCAAATGAAAACGTGCCCAAAGAGTCTCAAAATGGTATTAGTTGAAAAGACAAGTTTGGTGCTTACATGTCTTGTGACATTATTTTTGTCTTGACGTTTGTACATTTCGTAGGTTCTCTTCATTGTGTGTAGAAAGAAATGGCTGCATTTCTGTCCATAGTCGCCGCATGTATGATTGACAAGATTTAATAAAATAATAGTTCAAAAACCACCGGTGGTTGCATTCCGCTTTGTGTGTGTGTGTGGTGTATTTATCGATAGGTAAACATGGACTTCTATGTGTTACAGGTCACTTGAAAGTTATGTTTGCACGCGTAACGAAGTTTTTTTTTCGGCCAGTTTGATAAAATCCTGCACCCCTTGCACGCAATGGAGAATCAATATAGAAATGAAATAAAATAGTTGTCATTCTCTGCAGTCTTCGGGCGTGGTGGTGCAGCCGCATTGTGTTAATGTCTTCAACGAAATCAAGTTGAGCCACCGATTCCGGTACGTCATCTACTGCCTCACGGATGACCTGCGCGAGATCACCGTCCTCAAAACCGGACCGCCCTGTGAGTGAGCAGTTCTGATAGTCTGATCTGTTTCCACCTTCAGACACGTCAATGTCCACTGCTGTCTTCCGAACTCACTGTGATCAGATTTCCTCTTCTTCACAGCGTGCAGCTATCATGATTTCGTGGCGGCGCTAAAAGAATCGGAGAGTGTGCAGCAGTGCAGATACGGGGTCTTCGAGGCTGAGTACGATCTGCGGAATGGGCAGAAGGGAAGCAAACTCGTCTTTTTTCTGTGGTACGTACTTGTCACTGACTATGCCAAAACAAGAACACGCGACAGTGTGCACGCATGCCTCGGGGAACGTCGACAAGAAAATTTGGGGAAATTTTCGCAGTGGACAGCCAAACAAATTTGAGGTGACATGTTGCGTGCAGAAGAGGCAAATTTTGATGGACAAAAAAGAGGCAAAAACAAGAACAAACTACTTGAGGTCAAGTTTGGTGGTTGGGTGCACAAGCAAACATCGGTACGTGCAGTTTGTGGCTTGCGGGACACAAATTTCAACGTCCGTGCATATCTTGCGTGGCAGGAGCCCAGAGTGTGCGAGCATCAGGCAGAAGATGTTGTACGCGAGCAGCAAAGACGTGCTGAAGAAGCGGTTGATTGGCATGGACAACGAGATGCAGGCGTGCGACCACGGAGACCTTGCCTGGACCAACGTACTCGACAAGTTGCATCGCAGTGAGGTAACATCACACATTCTCGAGGCGTTTGCGTACTTTTGGTTCCAGTTCAGGAAATTTATGTTATTTGTTGAAAACATGACTGTGAAAGACGTTGAACCTTTCATTTTTCTTTCAGGCGAAGAGATATGTGAGTGAGTTCAGACTGTTGGTGGGATTTACATAGCGAAGACAACTCTTGCATTTGGACGAACTTTTTGCACATCCACTCTGAACAGGTTTCTAGGGTGGCCGAGTACAGCCGTACATTCAGCAGAGTACAATTTTGTATGTGCATGAACAGGGTTCTTTAGTCGTGCCATAATAGTTCAACGATATCAGATTTATGTGGCGATAGTCATTCCACACCGAGCTATGACACACTCGTGTATGTCTGGATACGAGTATTCGTGCGGTGAGCTACACTCGGAGCTCAGGAAGGTGGCAGGCAGATTGTGTGTAAGAAACGATGAACCATTTTGGTCGCAATTGCGTTCACGGGCGCGCACAAACTTGGTGGGCCACCGAAGGTCGTTTCCACCTTCGCGTGCTCTCCGACTGCCCTGTGGTGGTATTTTCCTGTCAAACTTGTTTTGTTTTGTGCACAACTTGACTGCAGCTTTGCGATACTTGCCTTCTGTGCACTTTGTGCTCTCATGACACTGCAGTTGAAGTCTGAACTAGTCCTTGGTTTTGAAATTGTGACACAACAACTCGGGAGTTGCTTTGGTTTGATTCTGTTGTAAATTTGAGTTTTTTCTTTGCATTTCACCTTTGTGATCAGGACTTGCACCTTTGCTGTTGCTTCTCAGAAAGAAAAACGCTGCGAAATATTCATTTTCTAGCCATCCGAATTGAGAACATTATTTTCTCCAACAAACATATCAAGATCACGGAACGCACAGATGCTGAATGCAAGCAGACATGGCCAAGAAGAAACAACAAACGAGTTCGCTGAGCAATCGGCAGACATGCGCATCTCTCGCAACGAAATCTTCAGTTTCTAGTCATATGTGCAAAACGTGTCAGAATTTGTCCAGCGTGTCGATGCGCTTCTGCGTCCTGTTTCCAATGTCTGCATGAGATATCTGTGTCAGGAATACACACATCAGTCTGCGATGTAGCGTACTTGAATGTTTTGTGTCTAGCCAGGGAATAAAAATCTCACAAACCACAAACGCAGTGATGTTTTTCGCACTTGTGGCCACGGGACAACAGACAACTGGTGTGTTTCTGAAAAAAAAACCAGGCTGGCAGTTTATTAGGGAAGGTTACACAACTTTCTGTACAATTCCTCTTTGCCCGTCCCGAAGTTACAAAAGAAACAAGAAACATTTTTCCAATGTCGGTTGTGAAACAATCCCAAACACGGGCATACATTTGGCACTATCTACATGGAAGACGTACGTCACAAAAAGAAACATCAAGAAAAACAAAAGCGAACTGAAAGACCGTCGGTGAGCAAACAATGGGCTGCAGCAAACTTGGACACGCCGTGTATGCCTGTACACAAAGTGTCAAAAACATTCCTGTCGCCCAACAATCTAATCGTTGATGTTTTACCTCTCTCTTGTGGGTACAAGGCTTCGACGCTACACGGAGAAGGCATTCCGTTGCAAAATCTTTGCAACCGCACAGAGCAAACCAAAAGAGTCTGAAGCTTTTCGTTGTTCGTACAGACGTTTGGACGTTTTTTCATGTTGACCGACACACCGACCTGAACGGTTCACTGCGTCGCACACACAAAGCTCATCACTGAACACGATAAGCAGACGAGGAGCTTTTCACAAGCGACGCACATAGTGCGGCACACGGTACGATTTCGTTTGGTCAGTCATTCTGGTCTGCACAATTTGGGTGCCACCAACGAAAAAACGCACTTTTTGAGTAGGTGCGGGATTGGCAGAGACGAATATCTGCGAAGTTTGTGTGTTGTCGTCAGTTGAAAGCCAATGAACAGAAGCTCCTTGTCGAAAGCCCCTCCTCCACATCACAAACCAGAGAACCAAACAAAGACACGGGGAGGCGGGAGTCACACCACGGTTTGTGTGCCCATTGTATCGAGAAAAATGTGTCAATTTGAGCAAAACTTATGTACACAATGAATGACTTCATAGTGAGATTCGCTTCGTTTCAATTAATACTTAAAATACTGAAAACGTGTTCGAAAATTAGTGCGTCACAGGGGGAAGATCTGTTCGTTGTTGTAAAGTGGCACAACCCTTTGCAGTCCGATGATTTCAGATACCTTTTCCCCACTGAAACCAGTCAACCTGCAGCTTCAAAAATCACCACCCAGCAAGCAACACATTTCACATCAAAATGGCACTTTCATAACAGACCAGCTCTCGAAAAAAGGCTTGACATCTGTCAATTGTGATCTGAACGGACCAAAAGAGACGGCCACTTTGGAAAATAACTTCAGAGAAAAGAAGAACACGGAATACACCCTGTCCCTGTCAATTTTCATTCGATTTCCCCCAAAACGTTGGTCAAGTTTCGTTGATTAATAGCACTTCGAGCTCGTATCTGCAGTCGTTTAGCATCGCAAGCAATCAATTATCACTGACCACAAGAGATTCAAGTGGACTTCAAAGAAACATATTTTGACTTGACAGCACTGATTTCACACAAGATACGCTTGCTATCCTTCACATAGCGAACGAACTATCAACTACTGGACAGTTCTTCTTCGTATTGCTTCCTAAAACACTCGCCCACTGGGAAAAAGTCCCAGTTTCTCTCCTGATACAACTCCCACACGTACGACTCCTGAAACAAAGTTGATTTGAGAGTTAATAAATTTATCCAATTCGACAGAAAACTGAATTTGCAGGAGCTTGGTTTCTCAACATCAGACGCAAAACGGAGGTCATTTGAAACGTACCTGACCAGTGTATTCCGTGTCTGGCTTGTTGATTAAGTGCATCAAAAAGAACCTGTTGTGCGAAAGGAAATCCATGTGCACCTCCAAAACAGCTCAACAATTCCAACGACAACATTTTTGAACAAAAGCGGTGGATTTCAGACACAAAAAGTTCAATTGAAAGTACTCACATATAATTTGCAAAGTTGTGTTCATTTTTGACATGTATCTCAAATCCGTGTGGTACTTTGTCAAAGTAGTCCTTGCCAATGCCACAAATGAAGCAAGACGACTGAAAGAGAGCAAACGAGTACAGTGGCATCTTCACTGCCACCCGTCATGGATTTTCACGAACGTCAACGACATACAAAATTTGTTCACCTCCAAATCTTCTTTGACCTGCTCCAGCTGATCTCTGAGCTCTCCAAAAGCGTCGATGATCAAACCTGTGAAAGAATGAACTGATTCAATTTGACGTGAGAAGTTCTTGGATTCTGCTGTATTTCTTCACCGGTACTTCATCGTGCATTTGGAAACAAATACTTTTTTGGTCTGCAAGCAACGCAGAGCGACACAAGTTCCGTACCCTGGATGATAGCGAGCAGGATGATGATGACGAAGAAAAAGAAGGTGATGTCAAAGAGGATGCGGTAGACTTCGTACGGGTCTCCGGTCGGAGAATCGATCTCGTCTCCTATGCCGCCACCTGCCCGGACGCCGACGTACAGGTGGAACACGTAGCACTACAAAAAGGAACAAACATAAACCGCAAAGTTCAAATGCAGCTGAGTTCAGGTTCGTCATATGGTTTGTATCCTTCACAGCCAATTCAGCCTGACACCATTTATCCTGCGAGACTACGAAAAATGATGATGCAGGCCTGCGTGTCAGGCAGTGGACGGGGTGGCAACAACTTGTTTCCAAAGCGAGCTCAAAGCTGCATTCTCGACGGTGGTTCATAACTCACAGAAAGCATGTCGTGACACTTCCAGTCGTCTTCACCGTCCTCTCCCTTGTTGTAGAACTTGCGGAAGAAGTTGAAGGCGATCACTGTGTACATGTACACAACAATGCTCGTCAGCAACACCGTCAACACCAGCTAAAACAAAGAATCCAATGTGTGTTTGTTACGGTAGAGCTACTCCACGAATTTGTGTTTGTGTCGTGCTGTACAAACTGAGTTACCAGATTCCCAGTACACAGACGCGCACACACCACACACACAGCGTGGGGGGGGGGGCATTCTCGTGGTCAGTTGGCGTCAGGACATACCTGTTTGCCATTGTGAGTGACGGATTGCAGGATGGTGCCGAGTGTTTTGAAGCACACGGCCACGTCGATGAGGTGCGCGGCAAAGAAGAAGTAGTTGATGTTGCCGAGGCACGACATCACGAAGTACCACCCAATGTACAAGAATGACTGCAAGAAAACGAGCCAGATCTCATGATTCCAGGTTTGGCGATCCCTTGTTTCTGTCTGCGTACGTAATGCGTGCAGACTGAGATTCAGCTTTGACAACTCACATTGTCGGTGAATATAATTCCCCACTTCCAGATCTGATAGTGGAAGTCCATCTTGGCAAGGCTGCAAAGAAAGGAAACACATCATAGACACGGTGAAACGAGACAACTGAGAAAGCTACAAGAAGAAGCCCGACAGTCCAGTGGTTTCAGAAACAGCGACTTACAAGGGAGGCAGCAACGTCGCTTTTGTCTCCTCCATGAGCGGGTTTTTCTCCATCCCCAGCAGGGTTGTGATCTGGTCGTACTCGTACTGATCCGAGTACTTGTTGCGAACCTGCGGGCAAACGAAACAGGTGTGAATATCTCGTGTGAACAAGAGTATGTCAGTGAATCATACAATACCAGGAGGCACTTTCAGCCGAGCACTGACGGACAGCTGAACCGCAGCAGCCAGGTTCAGGATACCTTTTTCTTCACGAATTTGTCCCAGTATTTGTCGGGGAAGGACTTGGTGCTGATGACAATCTTGTCCCAGTGACCCATGATGTCGTCGTCACTCGGCTGCTCCGCGATCCACTTGCCCTCAAACTCCAGGTTGCGACACACCTCTTTTTCCCGTTTGAACAGCACCAACGGCACCTGTAGATAAAACCACTGGAACTGCAGTTCAAAATCGAGTCAAGTTTATGTTAGTAAACGCAACGGGCACAAAAACAAACTGCAGGAACGATGCATTCACACAAATCGACCACACTCATTTCAAAGTTTTGCAGTTTCACAAAAACTTGCAACAAGGCAAACCGTCCTGACGCACCTTGAGCTGGTAATAGGCGACAAGGATGGAGAAAGAGACGAATAGATGAAGCATCGTGAGCAGTCTGAGGAGTGGCGCCAGATAACTCAATTCCTTGTTCATTTCTACACTTTCCTCCCCTTCTTCTTCTTCATCTCCTGAAAACAAAAGGAGACCTATAGTCAGCAACAAGAACTTGGAACTTTCAACGACTAGTGAACACAAACATCAACCTCTGTTCAGTGGCAAAACAAGAACATCCCCCCTTCACCTGGGTCTGGCTCCGGGTCCCCTCCTCCATCACCCGCTCCTGCGAGCGCGTCGGACACGAGCGTCTCTGCAGTCGTCGCCACCGCCTCGGCGGCCGTGTCGTCTTCCAGCTCCTCGAGAGCCGCGTACACCTGCCGCGCAAATACATCGAGTCATCAGAGTTGCATCTTCTGCGCTTCTCTCATTAAACTGAGACGGCAAAACCTGACCCAACACACAAAGAGAATGGCCTGGCGCGACAAAATTACAAAAGAAAGCGAAGAACAGATTTGTTGGTTGTGAACCAAAAGCACCCGCACCTTGTAGAAAAGGAGGATGAAGTTGATGGTGAAGGCAAGTGCCAGAGCAATCAGCTTGAAGTTGTAGAAGTTTCTGGCGAACATACTCTGCAACAAAAACGTTATCTGGTGCAACAATAGTCTCCATGTGTTTGGACAAACATTCCTGGAAGCGTCTCATCTTGGCTTGCAAAGTCAAAAGGGTAAACTCGCACCAGAAGCCAGTTCGTGAAGTTGACGGCCTTCTGTTCGACCTGCATGATGTCACCTTCGCCGTCAAAGGCCGATTCACTCTCCTCGTCAAAGTCCGCGGGCGGGGGTGTGGCGGGGGAAGACTTGAGCATACTAGATGGCATCGGGGGTGCTCCGTTCAGCATGCTGCAAAACACGGGCAAGAGCTGTCATTTCTTGTCATTTCAGTTTGCAGCATGCCACAAGAAATGGCCGTGCGAACCGCGCGATGTTACCTTTTGCCAGGTGATCGAGGTTTCGTGGGCAGCGAGGTGGGCTTGGCAATTTTGGACTCTGCGGCGGTGCCGTTCTCGACGGGACTGGACTCCACCACGGGCGAGTCGAGCTCCGTGCTGTCCTCCGAACTGGACTGCGCTGGCATGTCTCGGTGCGGCATCACTCTGAAGCTAAACCCAGAGAGAGCAGTGAGTGTCGTGGTCCACTGAATCAGTGCACACAAAAACACAGCATAATGGGAAAACATTTACGAGTGTTCGATCTTTCTCTTTTTTGCCATCTGAACGGTAGAATGACTGGGGATTCTGCGTCATTTCATTGGCTAACAAAGGGACAAGGATTCATTTCAGAGTAACAGCAACAGACGAGCAGACACAAGGAAAGCAAGTGGAGATGTCTCTTTAACTTCGGAGCTACTCAAGGTTTTAATGACAATTTGGAGAGTTTTTCAGGTTTCCAAAAACTAAGCCAAGATTTCATACAAAAAGGAGAGGTTGAACAAGTTGTTTTCGGAGCCACACCCGCCTCCGACCAAGCAGAGTTCTTCGAACAACCCATTTGGTCAGATACTGGCAGGAAACACATCACGAGACGGACAAACTTCGCAGCATGCACTTTGACGAAACATGTGAAATACACTTCAATGTTTGTCGCAGGCCAGACTGGTCAGAATTGTTTTTCTCTTTGTCTTTTTTTTTCCAGTGTTCAGTTGGAAAGAACCCTTTGCAGACAGTTTTGCAAAAGGAACTGGTGCTGCTTACGAAAGCAGTTGCAACAATTATGGGCAAATTCACAAATTTCCTCACCCTCCAGAAGATCTGAAGAACAACGCGTCAACAAACATGTAATTCAAGCTCAGAAGTACAGAGTAGAGAGAAGACCGATAGATTTGAAAGTTTGGACAGACATTTGACTTGTGCATTCAAATTCACGTGGATACGATTCGTGCACCCAGTGACAAATCGGCCGTGCTGGCAACATTGCATTTCACCTACTGCCTGCTTGAACCGGTGCCCCTTGCGTGGACATTATCTTGCTCAGTTGGTTCCTGCAGCCCTGGATCAAGCAGACATTCGATGTTACACAAACATGCCATGACCAATGTGGCGGCCACTACTCACTGTATTTGGCCCTGCTCGTCCTCTTCCTTGGTGATGTCCAATCCGAACGCCTCTATGGACGATGTGGATTGATGCTCGTCCAGCCCGGCCGTTTCGCCGGGCAGCAGTCCGTGCAGCGACACTGGCTTCTCGCCGAGCTGCAGCGCCGGGTGCGCTGTCAGCGAGCGGCGTCGCTGCATCTCCTCGCCCGTCCGGTCACCCACCATCATGTTGTAGACGAAGCGCAACAGAGTCCTGGCAGGAAAGAAACGATGGTCCAAGATAACAAGAACAAGTCCATGCGAAACTGCACTGTGGAGATCTGTGGTGACCAGAAACCCTCAAGACTTCACGCTGCCTTTTCCGTTTCAAAGGCCCAACCCACGGGCCGCGCAACTCACCAGACGACAGTGAAGAGGAATGTGAGAATGGCAAAGGCGATGTTGAAGTTGAGCTTGAAAAATGCAATGAAGAGTTCCTTGAAGGTCATGCTGCGGAGCAGGCGGTACTTGTCTCGGATGTGGTAGGGTGAGAAGCAGAGCAGGATCCACACGATGACGTCCTTGATGCCACCCACGCCGGCCTTCACGTAGTCCCACATGCCCGGCGCCCTGTGAACACAACAGTGGAATCGACATCCTCGAAATGGAAATTGGACAGAGTTCATTTTCCAACTGACGTCAAGCAGCTTGTTGATAGTCTTTGCGCGAACACAAATGCAGAAAATACAGATTGTGAGGTTACGTACGTTTGCTGCACGCCTTCAGGTCCGGGTGTCTTGGCACCGAACATTGACGAGAAGCTGAAGCCTTGCTCCTCGGCGCTGATACTCGTCGCGTGCTGCATCTGTCGAGATAAGCACCATCCACCTTCAGTGAACAACAGCTCGGAGCGGACAGCCGACTCACAGTGATCACGGCTGCAGACGTGGAGCTGGTGCTGACAGTGTGTGAGCACAAACACGGGACAGGACAACTACAGGTCCACCAATCTTACAGGGAACTCAAGTGTTTCGCTCAAATATTTACACACCAAAGACTCAAACTCCACACAGTGCACAAATGAATGAAATTCAATGTATCGAACACTGTAACTTCTATTTGCTACTGTACAGCTCGGCACTCATACAGAAATTACCAAATTGTGTGATGATAATCTACATGCGACGCTTTTATTAAGTGTTTTAGTCTTCCCGATTACTCCCAGAAATCAAACACCACAAATGTTGAACCCGTGAAAGAAAGTTAATTTGAGAATGACTGCCTCAACAAAACAAGCCAAAAGGGAGATTTCTTTCTTCAATGAAATGGACTCATACTCTTACACAATTGCCAGCAAAACAATCCTGGTGACGACAAATGTTAATCAAACGACTACACGGTTAGAAGGAAAGAAAATGCGCCTGAAATTCAAGAGCCCAGAGGGTATTATGGATTAGTTTCAGAAAAGTCCGCTGCTCCCTAGAAAAAGTACATGATGTGCCAATAAAAATGACGAAAATAGTAAGCTCTACACAGTGATGAACGGTGGGAAAACTGGGCAATGGATGTGGACGCCAGTCAACATCCAAGAGGGAGTTTTTTGACGGAGATTTTCCATTCACAGGTGCAACATTTCAAAAATTTTCAACAACATTTCAAAGTTGTTTGGTTCTTTCTGGTCCTTCACAATACAAAAACAGGGAAAACGGAGCATGCACCAGTCTCTTCCTCATTCTCACCAGGTTTCACCAAAAATTTCATAATCCACACTTTGGAAGTTGGAGGGTAGTTCTTTTTTGTCCTCTTACTATTTTCTCACTGTACCTCAAAGATTGTGTCTTCACAAAAGTTGACGAAAGCATCTAGCTTTTCTTTATCGCCCTCCTCATTTACAGCTTCATGGAGGAAAGCTCGCTTGGAGTCCTGAAACAACGGTCAAGCGAGACGTGATCAAAATGTTCTGCAGAAGTGCGCAGGATAAAACGTGTTCTCACCTCGAAGATCGTGTCTTCACAGAAATTGATAAAGCAATCAAGCTTCCCCTTGTCACCACCCTCACTGACGATATTATGCAAGAATGTACGTTTAGAGTCCTAAAATGGAACGTCATAGTTAAAACACTCGCGAATTTGTAAAATCCAGCACGAGGTGCTGTGAAATTTGGATCGTACACTGTCTGACCGTGATCGCGTTTATTCAATTGGGTCTGTTTGTGCCGAGTCGGTTTGTGCTGAGTTTTGTTCTACAAAACTGAAACAGAAACACTGGCAGTATTGACACGTGCCTGGCCTGCACCCTTGCCCTCGCGAACTGAACCCGCGAGAGATGTTCTGCCTGGTGACCGCAAAAGTTGTTTCCACAGGGCTGTGATGAACTTTGTTGTTCTATTTTGGGGGGGGGGGGAGGAGCTTAATGTTCGCAGGTGTCCTGGTTTTGGGGGTTCCCAAACTTCTTCCGCGAGTGGGGAAGGTCCTGAATGTTGTCTCGGGAAGGTTCCCAAGTTTTGTTGGTGTGGGGTATTCTCAGCGGGGGTCCTGAGTTTCTCAAGGAAAGAGGGGAAAGGGGTCTGGTTTGCATTCTCTTCGGTTCACCATTGCAAGACACGCGCGGATGCGTGTACAAAAATTTCAACCACCAACACGCGACGGGTTCTCCGGACCTTGATCTGCGGCTTCTCCCATTGGTCAATATGCTGTTGCGTGATCTCGAAGTAGACGCGCTCGATGCGCCCGGCGCCGCCCATGATCTCGATGCGGCCGAGGTACGGTTCGAAGTAGTCGAGCACACTGCGCGCCTTCTCCAGGAACCGCTCCAACCTGCACGCAGAGAGATCCACAGGTCACCAACAGTCGTTCACGCGAGCGCAGCTCTCATGTGGCAACCCCAGCCGCCTTTTCAGGGGTGCGACAAAGACAGTTCAAACAGCAAGCAGGAACCTAGTAAATGATCCAGATCTCGCAAGAGCACATAGATGTTGCATGGAGTTTCTGAAAATTTTGTGCATGTACGTGCGTAAACAGACCACAGAATCTATTGTGAAAACTCGGACAAACCTGGGGTCATTGGGCATGTGCTCGGACAGGTTGGTGAGCAAGACGGCCACGTTGAAGCCGATGTCCTTTGCAGGGTTGTGGAACCGGTCCGTGAACTCGTTGAAGTCCACCTTGCCGTCTTGGTTGGCGTCGACACACATCATGATGTACTCGATCTCCTCCCTGCAACACGTGTGCTGTTACATAGCGCATCAGAAAATGCAAATCGTCACGCACAGGCGAGATTTTAAAAATTCGGGAACACAACCAGTGAGACAAAACGAATAGAATTCCGTTTGAAAGAAGCACACTTTTGGTCGTTCTTATCTCCGCCGTTCAATCTCTGACAAATTTTCTCCGGAAAAGAATTGAAAGCAATCTAGACTGCTGTTGGGCAAGCTGTGTGAGAAAAGTCAAATGCTATGGGTAGTCCACAAGCAATGACAAGAAGTTGTTACAATCCAACGCACACCACTTTCTTTTGTTGTCAGTGAAAGGCAGATAGCAACATTCGTGAAGTTTGATATCACACCCTGAAAATCACAGTCCAAGTCACTCCCACTGTCAAATGTCAGGCACAACTTGACTGGCAAAAACAAGAAAGCACAAAAATAATACTGACGAGCAAACAAAAGTTAGCACGCAAAAAGTCACACGTCGGTGCACAAACTCGGCGCTGGAGTTTCATCCGAATCATGCGTTTCTGATGCATCGAGCGCAGTGCTTACTCCGAGTAGACTTTCATAATGTCCATCGCATTGCGGAACTCTTTGATGGAAATAATCCCGTCACCATTGGTGTCACATTCCTGTAGCGTATGAAACGTGTCTCATTTTTAGCTAAAGGCCGGAAAAGCAGCAAGTAAAAACACGAATGCTCAATGTCCTTCTCTGGTCAACCAAGCCTGGGCCGCGCAGGCCATTCACCCCTACGCACACGCAAACTGAAAATCACGAGAAGTGACATTGAAAGAAGCAGACGAGATCAATTTGACACAGGGCCCCATCATCCCTATGTTCTCCATAATTGACGATGCTCAGCAACTAAACGGCAGCAACACTGTTTGGGTCGTTCTCCCAATACAGACCGCGTGTACTTTGTGTGCTCTTCCATGGCACGGCGGAATTCTTTGTAACTGATAATGCCATCCTGATTGTAATCGAATTCCTGCGTAATTTCAAGCAGCGATCTGTCAGTGTTGGCTTGAGAGAGAGGGCAAATATTTTTTTTCCAAGCAACACCATTCGAATGTGCTACGCATCAGAACAGCTGCGACGAACTGGAGGACGAAGGCAAAGGGCGCTTGCGTTTCAGGCGTATCTGTGGGCTTTCGCGAGTTTCCGACATTCTGGTGTGAACCTGCCGTACACTCTGGTGTGATCTGTTATTTTGAACTTTCGGGCAAATTGCAAATCTATTTTGGAGTTGTGAAAGCACGGCCGAATGTTCTGCACTCAAGAGCGCACAAACGCAGCGCCACATCCTTCTCTGTCCTCTGCGGCATCCATGCGCAGAAGTCCCGCACAAATCAGTGAACTGCATCAATTTCCCGCAGTTTCAACAACTTGAAACTGTTTCTGTGATGTCAACATTCAACACAATGTCATCTTGCCATCGGAAGACATTGGTGTTCTGAACGAATGAATAGCTCTGCGCGCCACGAATGATACACACTGCGGAAATATCTTTTCATCCTCCAACGCCTTGCCAAGCTCTCTAAGAGTTATAACTCCATCTTTGTTGATGTCAAAATACTCCTGAATGTGAGTAAAGTACAACATGTTGTATTGAGGTGCAACATCTGCTTCCCATCAGCAACATCTATAGATCAGAAAACGGTTTGATCAGTTGACATATCAGAAGAGAAAGCGTCCTTCCACCAGAATACGAAGCGTCAGTTCCTGCAGAGAAGGTGAAGACTGTAAGTGCGCGCGTGAGAAGCGCAAAATGTAATTCGCCTGACCAAGCGTGTGACAAAAGCCATCGGACACACAACACCGTGGACAGAGAGACAAGACACAAAGACGGCAGGGCGGTTACACAGCGCATACGAACTTGGAGTACTGTCGATTGGCCTCCATCATGCGGCGGAACTCCCTCTGCGAGAGCACTCCGTCGCGGTTGATGTCCGCCTCCTGCGGCGCATGCGTGCGGGGCGGATCAAACGACACACCAGTTACCCTCCACTTCATTGAACCACTCTCCAAGAATTTCAACGTTACTCATCCCATTTGTCACAATTTTCGCTGTGTGCTGAACATGACTTTCGGAGTGGATTTTGCGAGTACTGATACTGCTCAAAGAATACATTGAAGAAACTGACCATGAATGCGTCCGAGTTGCTCAGATCCTTCATCTTCAGGAAGATGTCGAAGAACTTCAGAATCATCTGCAGGAAGAAGTAAACAATTTCGAGTCATCCAACAAGCTGTGCGCGACATACGAGGGAGGTCCAGGAATATGCGGTTTCTGGCCAAAAATTAAGTGTTCTCGCATGTCCAAAAATGGAACCAAACCCCTGATTGTGTTGACAACATGCAGATCTTCATCTTGCGTGCGAGTAACATGTGTGTCATGTTGTCTGGCGACAGAAATCGGTCTCTGAAGTTCATGCAGTGCGAGACACTTGGCGACAGAGACTGCCTCAGTGGTGTGCATTTCGCCGGTCGCTAAGTTTCCTGTTGACTTTAGCATGGATTTTGAGTATTTTACATTCATTGCATTTCATCATTTTATTGTTGGTTGCATGCTATTTCCTTTATTGAATGTCCAATAAATTCCAGGAGTTCTGCAAAGCACCCGAACACTCTTTTTTTTGGACAGAAACCACATATTCCTGGACCTCCCTCGTATATCTGTTTCCAACAAACGTGAAGCTGGACTGTTGTAGTGACCTCGAAGTTGGCGGAGGACTCGACGAGCGTGTCCACCATCTGTTTGCCGATCGGGCCGTTGACGACATTGCCCTCGAGCATGGACAGCAGCATGATCATCATCTCCTTCTGAAGCTTCATGAATTCCCGCAGCAGGTCCAGCTGGTCGGGATCCTTGTGAAGAGAACCGTGCATTCAGTGCAGTCGCTCAACTGTTTGAACAGCAGCTTCATCACATTTGTGAACCCCATGGACTGGTCTCTTGTGACTGTGAAACTTTGTCAATCGTGAATTTTCGATCACGTACCAAACACTCCGGCGCTGAAGGACTTGACTGACCGCGCTCAGTGCGTAAGAGCTGCTCAATCAATCTCAATCAGGAACGAATGCACGGATCACTGTTTTACCTTGGAGAGTTTGTCTTGCATGTGCGCGAAGATGTAGAGGAAGCCTCCGACTGCGTCCCACAGCCTGCTGTGCGCCAAGGCCAGCTGGTTCCCCTGACACGGACCCTGCAACACACACGGCGATCAGCGCGGTGCACAAGCGGATTCAGGACTGCCACGAAAACGCACAAATGGCACAAAGACAAACGGACTGCCTCGCCGCACCTGGATGTACTCAGAGATGCTGCAGAAGACCTGCGCGGCGACAGTGATGGCCCTGCAGAAACTCTCTTTGCCAGCGGGGTCAATTGTGTCTTTGCTCGAGTAGTGCCAGTAGAAGTCCATGATAGACTCCTGTACAAGTGGACGAGAAGAGGAAGGGACAAGGTAATTTTTTGTCATCAAAACATCATGCAGACATCAACAGTTGTAGAAGAAACCTGCCAGTTGACATTACTTTCAAGAAATGGTCGCAAAGTGTTTGAATGATACACAAAATTAGTGCTGCCTCTGAAAATATGCATGTTAGAAAGAAGACTGTTTTGATAGGCACGTAACATTTTCCAACAAAAACAACCAAACTTCTACGATGCAATTGTCCGGTTACTGAAGCGTGTTCCAAAAGTAACTTTGTGTTACAGCTGACCATTCAATCAACAGATTTGTCTCTTCCCATTCATATCGGTAACAATACAGGATGCAAAATGAAAGATGGAGCTTCCACGAACTGGTGAACACAACGGTTTTCAGGACCAAATTGACAGGCAGGCTAAAAAATTTTGGGCAAGAGGAAAAAGATGGTTGAAGTGTCTCGCCACCTGCCCCGAAGTGACTGAACGGTCTTGCGTTGAAACGGGCTTTCGTTCGTTCAGGAAAATAACGGGATCGAATCGTTCACCAGCCACAAATTCAATCTCTCAATGGATTCAGTCTGCTCTTCGAAAACAACGCACTAAACCCTTTTGCTGGTTTTGTTCGGGCTGCATGCCCACTTGCCTGTACTCTGAGAAGGTAGTCAACAGTGCAGATGATAATATTAACAGTGGTCGTGTTGCCTGCTTGTGTTCTCAAGTAGTTCTGGAACTCTGTGAATGAAAGCAAGCTTTTGTAATGCAAACGGTCGCGTTGCATTACACGTGGTATTTACCTGTAATCGCAGCAGATAGTCTACTGTGCATATGATTACATTCACTGTGGTCGTGTTACCCGCCTGGGTTCGCAAATAGTTCTGGAACTCTGCAAAGAACCAGACAACCAGACGGTTTCAGTCAGCATCAAGCATGCAACCACTGGCAAATGCCAACAAAGAAACCAACCCACAAGTTTTCCGTTTCTCGTTGATCTCTTTTTATCCTGTAACACCACACACGTACCTCTTCAGCGACGTTCTCACACCAGGTGACATCGAAAACAGCCGGCTGTGACTTTCACTTGACTTTCAACCATTTGCGTGAGCGCACAAGAAACTTCAAAGCGATGAGCTCCATGGCAGGGGATTCTCACCGAGGTTGTGGCCCTCGCACAGCAGCTGGAGGAATCGGAACAGCTTGCACGTGATGTCCACGTCGTGCAGGTTCTTCACCTGCGCCGACTGTCCGTCGGACATGCCGAGTCCCTCCGCCTTGTTGCACCGTTCAAACGCGTCCAGGTCCAGCACGCTGCAAGACATGTGGCACACAAATATCTCAGTCTGTAAACTGCGTCTTGTACTTGGGCATCAAAACTGAGAACAAAAGTTTTCAGAACTGAAGGCCGGCCGAGATGTGGACCCTCTGAAGCACAAAAAGCGACAATAGGAGACGGATGCAGTCATCACCTGCACTGCTGCATCAGACCCGACACGGACGTGAAGAATCCGACGTCCTTCTTCTCCTTCAGGTGCAGCAACATTCTCTGCAAAACCAAATTCAGTTAACTGTTGAATCCCAGACTTCGTTTCACACCATTTTGTGTCTCTCGAGAGGCCAACCAGCGACGAAAAACGACAGCGGTTCTTCTCCGACTTCACGTTCGCAACAAGAGCGTTACCTTCTGCACATCAACGTTTCCGCCACGAAGGATGGAGATTCCCAGTTCAATGGTGGAAATGACCATGTCGCTCCATTGGCCTGAAAAAAAATTATTTTTTGCATTTGACCTTTCATCAATCTAATGAATCTCTTTATACTGGAGTCACCACACATTTCGAAATACGTTTCCCAATTTCAACAGGTGGAGGTACACCCTTGTGACGCACCCTTGCTGGCGGAGATGTACATGAGCACCATCTCGGCGGCGCCGCGGTCCGCGAGTCGCGCCTGCTCCGACAGCAGCTTCTGCTTCTCCATCTCTTGCTCCTGTCACACAAAATGTGGCCAAATTTATTTCCAGCAGCCTTTGCAGAGACAGCCTCCCGAGAACTAATCTTGGAAACAAGGGGCATTCCTGAGTACGGTTTCATGTGATGAAAATTCGCGAGCAGGCGAAAAAACCACTACATCTACACAACACAACAAGGATTCTGCTCGGTGTAGACACGCGCCGAGCTGAACGGCCGAGGCGGCGGTGGTCTAGAAAACTTTCTGAACAACTTGTGGACGAAAATTTGTCAAACGACTCTTCCCAGCCAGAAAAAGACAAGGAAAAAATTGCTCCCTGCCCCAAAAAGAAGAAAAGTGCCTTTGTCGGCAAAAAATGTCAGATTCTCTTGCCTAATTCACACAATACTAAAACATTTTAATCTTGGGGGCGAAGTGGAAAGAGTTTCACCATTCTTTCTATTTTGGCAGAGGGACAAACTACAAGCCGAAATGCTGGTCTTGGTGCGTGTAAAAACGGGGGGATATGTACTGATGGGAAACTGAAAGTCAAAAGGCTGACGAGATCTCGACATTGGCGGAATGACACTGACGGAAAAACTCAAAACACAAAACCTACAGAAAACAATGTCGCACAAAAATTACAAAACCAAATGCTGGATCGTAAAATATCTACCACAAGAAGGATGCGTTTTTACCCTCAGAACATCTCCAGCCAGCTATGTGTTTTGCACAACACGTCACACTAGTTAATCAATTTATCACGAAAATAAATTACAATGATGCAATTCCAAAATGCATCACGACGCTCTGGTGAATAGTTGAGCGAAGAATTCGACACGAGACAAGAGACGCGATAAGAGACGCACCTGCAGTGACGCCCCGGCGTCTCCCTCCTCCTCCTCGTCCTCATCTCCGCCGTGGCAACTCTACAAACAGATCCAGTTTTGAAATTTCAAACACCTCAAAAACTTTTATTTTGGTCGCACAAAAGTGGAGTTGAGCCTCACAAACACCCGCGCAGCGCCGGCGCACCTGACTCATGATGTTGGCGTAAGAGATGTAGAGGATGTCGTTGAGCAGAATGTCCGTCGCCTCGGTGGTGGCTGCGCGCGAGAAAGCCGTGATGAGCTGACCGAGCGGCATCGGCCCCTCCACCACCTCCTCCTTCTTCTCCTCCTCTTCCTCATCCTCTTCTTTACCAGGCTGCAAAAACACACTCACGCTCTCGAGTCCGCTGAAGCGGTTCCGCACAACCAGTTCTCGACTGGGTTCCCGTGGTCATGTCTCAGGTCACTGTCATGTTCGAGTTACAGGGAAGTGCCGGACTCACTGTTATCTCCTCGATGAGCGTCACGTGTCCCGGTTCTTCTCGGAACAGCCACTGGTCGCGGTACGCCGTCAGGAAGAGGTTGATCGCTCTATGTCTGCAAACAAGACATCCTTTGTTTCGTACTGCGATCACATCGTCATCCATTTGACACTGACTTGTTGACACGCCGCCTACTGACCTGTGCAGGTTGTGGAGGGGAATCATGCGGAAGCACGCCATGACGGCGCGCTTACGCTGCGTCGACACCACCTTCTTCCACGCCAGTTTCATTGACGCCGGAGGATGTTCAACCTGCAAGCACAAGTTCAAGCGCCCAGTGTTCTTCGTCGAGAACCAGATGATGGTGGACTGTATTTTCACGCTTGAGAACGAAGTTCTTCGAAACGCACCCAGTGCAGACCCTGCAGTACTTTGGCCATTGCCAAAACTCTCTCGATGGACCTCTCCATGGATGCAACGATCCCTTCCTTCTTGCTGCCGATCTTTTTGTAAAGCGTCTTTTGCCACTGCATTTCCTCATCCTCGTCAGGCTGCGGAGAAAAGGAGAAAGAACAGGGGTGAGTTTTCACCTTTTTTGAACAAAAAGAAGCAACACACCAAAATTCATAGTGAGAAGTTTCCAAGTTTCTCATTCAAACTCGACCAGATCTGTGTCACTCGCTTTACCTTTTCCTCTGCCTCGAGACTGGCCCTCAGGAAATCTTCAATGTCCCCTTCCGATTCTCTCTGCAAAACAGCAGAGGGATTTCCACTCAGTTCCCATGAACAGCGATGTGAGTTTTGACTTGTAGCTTGTCGCCTGTTTGTCCGTGGCAACTAGTTCACTATTACAGCCATAAGCAGCACGAGAATCTCTTCAAAGCACCCCAAGTCAACACTTGCTCGAGAATTTACACTTTTTAGTCAATTCAAATTAGTTTCACGGCAGTCTCAACTACGTTCTAACCTAAGAAATCGCACCGCAACGAAGAACCTAGAAACTAGAAGCAAAATAACTTGAGAAGATCCAGGTTCTTTTCGTTCAGACTACAGCTCTCGATTATTCGAATTGTGACCCAGCGGAAAACTCTGCTGCAATGCAAATGGTTGAAAACTTGTCACACTCACAAACCACACAACAAACACAGAATAGAGCGCATTACTGAAACTGAAGAATTACGACTCAAGTTATGAGACGAAATGTGATAACTTGGCTGGACAAGCACTGATGGTTGGATGGTCGACAGGTGGAGGCTGGTCTTTCATGAAAGGTGAGGTTCAGGAGGAGCCTCGAAACCAAAGTCTGGGAATCTGGGCAGTGGAAGAAGCTGTTAAACTGAATAAATTTAGCACGTCTAAGCAAAGCTCTTGTGGCCCTCAGGACTGGCTTACAGTGAGTTCAAGCATATCTCCCTTCTTATTTGGCTGAAAGGAAACGAAGGAATACGTACAGAACATAAGGACGCGGGAACTATGAGGATGAACGTTTTGGGGATCAGGGTGACCAGCAACAAGTGAGCGTTTTCATGAAGAGCGGGAGATCGGTGTCAGAGCCTTACAAATAGATTTATCTCTGTCACGTCTTTGTCTTTATATGGCTGAAAAATCAAAACACGAACACAGAGTGAAAGACCCCGGAGCGAAGCTGTCATTCACGAGTCAAGCCAGAAGTGAATTGAACCTCTCTGGCGATGCAGCAGTGCTCCGTAAAGCAACAGTTCAGGCCAAGGTGATATTAACTGAAAGAAACCATGCTAACTTGCAGAAAGATGAACAAAGTGGAGGAGGATGGAAGAAAATAATCTGAAACATCTGCTTGTGCCAACTTTTCCACCTTCTGCAAAATTCGCAAAACCTCCGCGTTTGAGAAGCATTATTTCTGGTCGCAAAAAATTCGGCCAAAATTGTCATGGGCATGTCAATACAAAACCGCATGAAATGGACCTGAAATGGCTCTCGCCACTACTGATAATACATATTGGGAGGACAAAATGTATTATCCGTGCACCTACAAAGGAAATATTAGATGGCTGCAAAAACATCTGTGTCGAATCAGTTCTTGTTCATTGAACTCTTTGTGACCAGGCCAAAGCAAAGCAGATATTCAACATTGTGGAAGTACCAGACATCATGCCAGTTTGAAGACAATTTATAGAAAGACTTGTTTCGCCTGCGTGTCTGCTGAATTACGACTATTCTTTCAGTTGCATGGTTTTGATCGTGCGTCACAAGTTCTTCAATGAACAAACAAGTCATGCAAGTTCTATTTTTGATGGTTAAGTTTTGGATGAAAAGTGTGTTGAAAAGTCAAAAAGTCTGCTTGCATCCATGAATATGTTCTCCTCATCCTGTCAAAGATAAACAAAAATACGTTTTAAGCAAAATCCTCCCACTGCAAAAATAATTCAAACTTTGCATGGATGTTGATGAAAGAAGTACATATCCCTTGATGCATCTGCAGTGCAACTGCAACAATGGCGCCATTATTGCTCTCATTCTGATTGATAAATGCCTGCAATGTGTCAGTAGTTTTTAGAAAAATAAAAGTGCACAAGAAACATACAAACAAGAAACATCAAGTGAAGAACTGAACAAGACTGCTTTGCGTTAGGCGCTGGCATTTTGTTTGCAAACGAAACATGAAATTGCGCCAAAATTCCCGAACAATTTCATTTCCAACTGATTTCTACCTTCACACCCTCGGTATAGTGTCTGTGATACATCTACATGAAAATTCGAGCAACTCACTCGTTACAGTTGTTTTTTTTTATTTCTCGTCGAAGAAGTTGGTTTCCTTTCTGATTAGATCAACAACTGCGGTGTCCATACATGCACAACACACAAATACGACGAATCAATCTACATGTATCTACACGTTTTCTAGCAGACCAACCAATCAGCAAAAAAATAAAGTCACTTATTTCCTGAGAAAACAACGAAAAAGAGCAGCTTTGTCAAGTATACGACACCGTGAGATTCATTACTCGTTTAGTGTACGACAAGCTGCACAAAAAGCGAGCGCCGGCACGCGACACTGACCTCGATGAGTCGCTGCTTGGCCTGCTGCACGAGTTCCTGCTCCTGGCCGCCGAACATGTTGAGGCCGATGGGCAGCATGCGCTTGAGGCAGGCGACGTTGAGCGAGGCGGTCGACTCCATCCGACGGAAGCCGCGACCGCGCCCCTTGCGGCCCGAGCGGACCGGCTCGTCCTGCACGTCGGACGGGGAGCTCGGAGTCCCCGCCGAGTGACTCTTGTCCTGGCTCGGCATGATCAGCGCCATGTTGTCGATCTCGTTGGCGAACACGAAGTTCTGCTCCTCCTTCTTGAACATCTGTGAACAATGGCGACAAAAGCTGTCCTGTACTTGAAGCCCTGTCTTCACTCTGCAAGTTGATCTCCATATTTGCCTTGAAAATCCCGTATACGACAAAAGAAACCCCAAAACTTCCACTTCGAATTTTCAAGAGGCTATGTGACTCACGTGCGACTTGGACCAGAGGTTGAAGACGTCTGCAACGCAGAGGTAGAGCGTCTCCGAGTCGGGGTCTGGGTTCTTGAGCCACGTGGAGCGGTGCAGATCGACGTACTTGATGAGCAGCGGGTAGAAGGCGTAGATGTCCCGCACCAACACTTGGAAGTGCTGCAAGAAACACACGAATCAGAACCTTCAGGCGCTTCAAATGATGGAATCTGATTCTGTCAGTTTGAGTTCGTTTTTGCCGTTTGCGTTCCAATATTTGAACCTTGAACCTAAATCCGAAGGCTGTGGGGTTTGGATACGTTTTGGGGTGTCACAAGGGCGATTACAGAGGTCTGGCACCGCAGCAATGGGAAGACCAAAAAAACTTCGATAAACTTCAAGAACCACAAGAGGAACTAGGCTACACCGACATGTGTGTGTGTGTGTGTGTGTGTGTGTGTGTGTGTGTGTGTGTGTGTGTGATACGTGCAATGAAAAAGTGCTGAAATTTATACGCGATGAAACGTACAAAAGAAAGGTCCAAAACAACAGTTGGACCCACTGAATACATTAGCTTTGCCGCAGGCAACAAAATTTTGAGTCACATGAAAGTTTAAAAAGGCAAATTGACAAATGAGTTTCCTTCACCATCCACCATCTTGGTTATGAAATGATACAATGTTGGCATGAAATTGGCAAACTCCTGTCAGGAGTTCTGCAGTGCACTTGTAGCTGAGCCTTCCTTGCAAACTGCCTGATATTTCGACGGAAACATCCGGAACCAAAGCTGACAAAGTGTCTCTGCTACAATGAGGTATTCCTACCACAAGTGCACCACAGGAATATTCATCTAAGGACAAAAAGTTATCAAGAAATACGTTCGTTGTTAAAAACCTGACCAACCTCCTCAAGAATCTCCTGGAATAAAATCAAGCACTCTGTGAACATTTGAGAAACATAAAGGATTTCTGGGTTGCTTACAAGTGTTCTGTTGGACATCGCTTCTTTTCTGTCTATCTGTTTTGATTTTGTGTTTCCTTCTGAGAATTCCAACTGCTTCTTGTTGATACGCAATATGTACAAGCATCAGGTCGGCTTCCCAAGCTTGGATCAATTGTCGCTGCAGAGCCAGTTCGTTCGGACCGACTCATTCCTCCTCTTTCTCGCCCCCAGCTCCGGCTCACCTCCTGCACGGTGCTCGTGTCCTCCTGGTCGTGGCGCGTGCGCTTGCGCTGCAGAAACGCCTCCTCCTCCTTCGCCATGTTCCGCGCCTGCTCCTTGAGTTTCTGCGCGACGGGCAGGATGTCCGTCGTCAGCATCTCCGTCGTCGCGTTCACGATGATCGGCTGCGTGCGCGCTGCGCAAAAACAAGCTCCGCTGTCAGTTTCATATGTTAGTGAAGCGCATCAGCGTTTACCACTCAAACAACGATCCATTTTTGTGATGCGCCTGAACGACACTTCGTTTTGAAGCTCCTGAGGTCACAGGTGAAGCAGATTCGCACCACATCCGTCGCCCGTCAGGCGCAAAGCAAACTTCCCGAAAAAATACCCACCGTGACAACGGACCGTGCGTGTGGCACACGCTGTGCTCTTTGGTTCACTTACTTGCGATCCTGGTCATCCACGGCGCGTGTGTCGATCCAATGTTGTTCCGGATCAACTTGAGCACATTTCCCAGAACGTTGTTCATCAACTCCGCTGTTACCGTCGAGCAATGGTGTCTGAGCGAACAACCAAAAAACACGATGCCAGAAGCAAACAATTATCTGAATGCATTTTGCTCAGGTGTGCAAAATTAAAGATCCACTGGACGAAGGAGTCTATTTTTGACTTGATAACTCACTCTGCTTCCGGCTGTTCCACGTTGTCAGGGCCCTGAGACCACCAGTACGGCAAGTAACTGAAGGAAAAACGTCACGATCAAGCGTCAGAAACAATGTTTCGGACTCTCCTGCTGGCTTTGTTGTGGGGACAGAAATCAGAAATGAGCCGTTTCACCGAGACACACGCAGCGCTGTTGGTGAGGCGGGTTGATGCACAACGCAGTCCGTACCTGCAGACCATGGGCAGCGTCACCTCGATGACGTGCGGCGCCTCGTTGTACTTTCCGCCCGACTCGGCGAGCTCCTCGATCTCCTTCACGATGCTCTGCAGCGGAGGAACGTTCTCCGCGACTTGATCCATCACCTCTGCGAACAGATACAAATCGTCATGAACAACAACAGCCTCAAGTTTCTTTTCGGATCTCACTTATGTTTCACACAAATCCCTTGAGTCTAAATGGACAGATGATGCGACGCGGCCCTGCGAACCTTTGGCCTCGAGTGAGTGGGTGGCGATCTGCTCCTCGGGGATGTTGAAGAGGATGGAGTTCTTGTTGTACATGTTGAGGTGCGGCTCAAGGATGGCGACCGGGAAAGTGCTTGCGAACGACGCGACGCACTCGCCCAACGCAGGACGGTGTCTGCAACGAGCCAACAAGTTACACCGCTGCACAGGTAGAACCAAACCCTGTGTGAAATTGTCATGATTAGATCTATTGTTGCACACAAACGTCGATACTGCCACACGATCGTGCCCTTGGGGAATGGTTGAGGACGACCAGAAACTGTCCTGCATTGATCACCATATCACTTGCGTTTTTCGAGAATAGCATTTCCACCACATTGTTGGCAAACAGCAAGTTGTAAAAGGGTGCACTTCAGTTTAGTTCTTCACAGAGTGTTAGTAAATTTGATAGTCTGATACTGGAATGAATATGTGGTCACTCCAAAAGCAGTTTTGATATTCATTCACAAGAAGACAAAGGATCAACTTCGGAACTTGTGCAACAGACACAATGCCAAAGTCTGTCAATTCAAAAGAACATCTACCAGCAGAAAACTACCATCAAAAGCACCACACGATATCTTCCGAGCTCTCTTATTCCTCCACCTGGTCGGGACGGGCCACTCAAAGAGAAGGAAGCTTCAGGGCCTGATTCGATCTCACGCTGTACACTACAAGCACCGTGTGTACAGCACCCTACTTGTACGCGGAACAAACCTTTCGGCGGGATTGTAGTAAGTGGGTGGAGCTCCAAGATAAGGGGATCTGCACGACGACACACCGTTTGTTAGAACACGCATTTCACAAACGCTCGAGTTTTCAAATGAACCAAAACAGAAACAAACTCAACACAAATCACTGAAAATCACACTCCTTCAACTTTGAATTTCTACCTTGCCAGTTCGTTCATAACCGATTCCCTACGTAACAATTGAAAAACAAAAGTGTTTGTTGAATGAAACATCGGTTCAAAATGAAACGCTGAAACAAAGAGCGGGAGTCGGGGGCGATTCACAACACCAAGAAAATGGATTCTCAAAGACAACAAATTTTGTCTCAAAAATGTCGCAGCTATGTGCAGCTATATTTACAAATCGAACGTGTACGACGAAAATCTGCGTGGAACGCGGCGCACCTCTGAACAAATGATGAGCTGCTGGTGCCGAGAGCGTAGAGCGCGTTGAGGATCCTGTAGCAACACAGCTGCTGCTCACCCACTGCAATACGGCAACGTGGGTCAGGTGAGTCCAGGGTGCAGGTTGGCCATTCTGTGGTCTACGATGCGCAACATTTCATTCCTTCTTCTTTGAACCCAAGTTATCTCAACAAAACCCCACTCTGCGTGTCCAAGAATTCAACGCTACTGACCCAGCAGGTCCGAGCCGAAGTTGTTCCTTCCCAGGTGGTCGAACATGGACGTGAGGACGGGCAGCAGCACCATGTGCACGTAGTTGAGGCTGGTCGCGCCGCGGGTGATGGTGCCCTTCACGTGGCTGAAGCGACCCAGCTTCAGGTTGTCCAGGGTTTGGTTCAGGTCGTCCGCTGCGTGCGTGAAGAAGGGAAGCAGGGACGAGCGCACAATCTCCGGGCTGTTGCGTACCACCGCTCTGCAAAGGCAAGGAAATATCCGAATACCAACAAGCCCAGTTTTGTACCACGTATTGAGCAAATCGTCTGAACAAATTACTTGTTTCCGGCCTGAAGAAGGTCTGATATTTGCTTATTTTTTGCGCTTCTACGATGTGAGAAAGACGAGCACCTGGCGTCGATGCCCTGGACGAGCGTCTGCAGACATCGCACCGAGATCTGCACGTCATGGCCGAACGCCGTGATTCGCTGTCGCAGCAGCAGCGCCAGCTTCGAGAACAAACTGAAAAATAAAGGTACGTAGAACCCGTTGTCCACGAACCAGCCAAAAATATGTGCCACAGGCATGAGTATCAACACAAACGACGAGGACAGGGCTCACCTCGCCGTCATCTCCTTCTCCTTGACTGAGGCGTTTCCGGGGCTGCTCGGAGTCGAGATGAAGTAGTTCTTGTGCGCCCTGAAGTATCTCTCAACCAGCGGCAGGACCACCTGAACGGACCGCACAAAATGTTCAGTTCTGGATTTGTCGTTCTGAACGTTCCTCAAATGGTTGACCAAACAGCTTTCGCACCTTGCCGAAAAATTTGACGTCTTCTGTCGCGGTGGAGTAGCTGTGGCGGCGGCTGTACTTGGAGGCAGGGCGCGTCTGTTTCATGTTGTACGCCGCCTTGTCGACGTACTCGAGCAGCTTCTCGAGCAGGCTGTACGCGAAGCGCTTCTCCATGGCCGACCCGCTGCCCAGCTCCTTCTCCTTGTCGCGCCCGTGTCGCAGCGACGGGTCCCGGTTCTTGTCAATCGCCGAGCCTCGGCTGCAACAACAGTCAGGAGTCAAGAACAATTAACTCAATGAAATGATGGTGGGTTTATTTCGTGCAATCAGAGCACCCCAAGGTTTTTTTTCTACCCCTGCCACCCATGCGCAATCTGAACCGCGCGAATGAGCTGAAGCGACATCGAGACAGACGGACGAACCTCATGATCCTGTAGCCGTGCATCTGCAGGAAGCGCAGCAGCTCCATACTCATGTCGCGGTCGCGTTTCTTCTCTTTGTCCGTCAGGATATCGTAGGGCACGAGACTCGGGTGTATTCCGCCGCCTGTACGAGCGTAACACGCACCACTAAGCGAGTTTCTTTGTTGGAAACGAACACCACAACTTATTTTGTGTTTTGCACTGGACAAGTGGGTCACCTGTTGTTTTTAGGTGATTTGAACCTTGAAGCATACATTATGTATAATGTATGGTGATGGTGAAAATCACCTATAGGCATCAAAAGGCTAAATCTGTGAATGCGAGTTTGAA